>Ga0208563_1000145_pt1 | contig 76181 bp, 79 predicted proteins | sample June2015DPH_17_1_2_FD_184717 | JGI IMG/M metagenome (GOLD analysis project Ga0208563, IMG submission 184717) | Peatland microbial communities from SPRUCE experiment site at the Marcell Experimental Forest, Minnesota, USA - June2015DPH_17_150... | ecosystem: Environmental > Terrestrial > Soil >... | reverse complement strand
GGTCGATGAAACGCCTGCAGGAGACCAGGGTAGGCCGCTGAGCTGAATCCCGCCTAGAACAGGAGGAGGACTACGGCCGACACACGTCGAACATAACCCTGATGGGAGGAGGCGACTCCTTCCATTGGGGCCTAAGCGATATTTTGTCTTTGGCTTGAGCCTAACTGTTTGGGTTCAAATCCCAGTAGGAACGTCTTCAACCAGCGATTTTGATGGTGTTGGAAACTCGCAGCAGAGTGCAAGCGTGAAAGATTCGCGGTTGCGGATTGCCTATATCAATCTTAGACTTCCAGAATCCTGTTTTCCAGTCTACATGGGCTAAATACGTAGAGTCCGGAGCGTAACGGCGACTTCAAATGAAGAAAAGGAATTCTTTACGCTCAGGCGTGAGTCCTTCCCAGAAGGAACAGGAGATGGATGAGAAGCGTCCAGCCATGTCCCGTAAGAGGGCAGAAGTTGAATCGAAAGAGCATCGTACGCAGCGGTTTCAGGAGGTAAGGGAGGCACTCTTGGCCGAAGGCAGAAGGCGTCACGGATTACAAAACAACGCCAATCCCATGATGCTGGGGCCCTTTGGCCTGACTCGAGGCAAAGACTTCGACATCACATCTTCCAAGACTCTGACTGACGAGGAGAAGGAGATTGTCCTCGATGCACTAGGTGAGATATTCAAGTTCTGGGTAGAAAGCAAAGATGGAGTCGTGACTTGGGGGACAATAGTTGCTATTGCAGAGAAGTGTAGAGTCAACCAAAATATGCTTGTGTTTGTTTGGCAAAGGCTCGGTTTCGGAAGGAAAGTCTCTCTACGTCTTGATGAGAGAACCCGAAGAATAATGCTCTTCTTCTCTCGACGCAAGAACAGTCAGTGGGTTGAACCGTGACCAGCTACTTCTCTCGTTTAGCGTGCAGATTCTCAGTTCCCGGCTGAGCAGTTGTTGAGAGAAAGTCCTCATCTTTGCATGCTTTGCAGGTTCGGGCCCGGTGGGGTAGCGCGCGCGCTATAGATGTTTACCGACTTCACATTGACAAACTCTCTTAGACCGTATTTCGAGAGCTCGCGACCGATTCCTGACCTCTTGACTCCACCGAACGGCATTCTCGGGTCAGACCTCGTCAAGGCATTAACGAAGACCATCCCGGATTGGACTTCCCTCGCGACCCTTCTAGCTCTCTCCATGTCGGTAGTCCACAGGCTCGAGCCAAGGCCGAAATCGGAGTCGTTTGCGACGTTGATTGCTTCTGCTTCATCACGCACGACATATACAGGAGCAACGGGGCCGAAGACTTCTTCTCGAATCACCTTCATGTCTAGCTTAACGTTGTCCAAGACAGTGGGAGGGTAGAATGCCCCCTTTCCCGGGAGTGGCTTCCCACCAACTCTCACGCGAGCCCCCTTGGACACAGAACTCCTGACTTGCTCGTCCAGGGTCTCTACCGCCTCGACGTTCACAAGTGGACCGACATCCGTCTCTGCATCCATCGGATCTCCGGTCTTCTTCTTCCCCATTTGAGAGACAAATTCCTCTACGAACTCTCCCGCCACGGATTCTACCACGATGAACCTCTTTGCCGCGATACAGCTCTGCCCTGAATTGAGTACCCTCGCATCCGCCCCAGTTCTCGCAGCCTCCCTCACGTCAGCATCCTCCAGAACGATATACGGGTCGCTCCCTCCTAATTCCAAGACAAACTTCTTGAAGTTTTGCGCGGCCAGTTCCCCTATTCTTCTGCCCGCTTCGACGCTCCCTGTGAGAGAGACCCCCGCGATTTCCTTTGACGCCATCAGCTTAGCGACCGTGTCGTGTCCCGTGATTACCGACGTGAAGACACCGTCGGGGAACCCCGCATTCTCGAAGGCCTCTTCAACGGCCAGGGCTGACCCGGGGCAGACCGTAGAGTGCCTCAATATCGACGTGTTCCCGGCAACTACAGCCGGGATGGCGAAGCGCAAGACCTGCCAGAAAGGGTAATTCCAAGGCATGACTGAAAGGATGACTCCGAGGGGATCAAACTCAACGAAACTCGACTTGGCATCCGTTTCTACATACTCTTCGGCCAGCCAACTCTTCGTGTTCTCGGCGTAGTATTCCGCTGTCCAAGCGCACTTGTCTATTTCGGACTCCGATTGACTGATTGGCTTTCCCATTTCAAGCGTCATGAGTTTTGCATAATCGTTCTTCTTCGCTCGAAGTGCGCTCGCCAACTTTCGCAAATAATCGCTCCGTTCATCAACCGACCGTCTTCTCCATTTCTCAAATGCTGCACGTGCCCTCCTTGCTACCTGTCCCACTTCATCATCGGAGAAGACAGGGTATGATTCCAGGTGTTCGCCGGTCGCCGGATTTGTCGTCTTGACCAGCCCGGATTGATGCCCTTGCATTGTCAGGCGAAATTGCGTGTGGCTAGAAAAAGATTTGGCGAACGAAATGGCGATTACGAGGCAATCCGGTCCTGGTGCGTCTCAAGCACATTGCGCATCTGATGTCGATAGCTCATCTTCCGGGAACCTTCGAGCCACCTTGGCCGGGGAATTCAGGACGTCGGGTGGAGGAATCCGCTCATCTGTTCGGCAGAAGGCCTATTTACTCGGAGTCGTCGTGAATGGTTCAGGCTCGGTCATGAACGCTGCCGTTCTCAGACGAATTGGGGGACCTCTGGCAATTGAAGATGTCGCAAAGCCCGAACCAAAAGAAAACGAAGTCTTGGTCAAAGTGGCTGCCTGCGGCGTCTGCCATAGCGATCTCCACCTGGTCAAGGGTCATACAGCCTTTCCTCTCCCGGCGGTGTTGGGTCATGAAGTCTCAGGAGTCGTGGAGAAAGTGGTTGGACACGATAGTGGTCTGAAAGGAGGCGACAGGGTGGTCTGTACAGTGATAATGCCGTGCGGGTCCTGTCACTATTGCATCAACGGTCATGAAGACCTGTGCGAGACTTTCTATCTTCTCAACAGGCTCAAGGGGGTGCTTTACGACGGAACAACCCGGATATACGATCACAACGGGCAGCCAATTTGGATGTTCAGCATGGGTGGCATGGCTGAATACGCTGTGGTACCTACCAACGCCGTGTTCCCACTCCCAGACGGGATTTCAATTGCAGATTCGTGCGTACTGGGATGTGCAGGTCTTACGGCCTACGGAGCGGTGAAGAATCAAGCCCATCTCAGAGCTTCCCAATCCGTCGCAGTGATAGGTGTCGGGGGGGTCGGCTCGAGCATAATCCAAGTGGCCAAAGTCTTTGGAGCGGCCGAGATAATCGCCGTCGACGTGAGAGAGGAGAAACTTGAGGCAGCAAAGCTCTCGGGGGCGACTGATGTCGTAAATGCGGCTCAAGAAGAAACTGCACGCAGAATACTGGAGCTCACGGATGGCAGAGGCGTCGATGTCGCCTTCGAGGCGACGGGAAGGCCTGAGACGTACGTCGCGGCTCTCAACAGCGTCAAGTCTGGAGGCAGCGTGGTAGCTGTGGGCCTTTCGTCTGCGAGCACAACGATTCCAATCGAAATCAACAGGTTCGTGAGAAAGGGCATCAGACTGTGTGGGTCCTACGGTGCCAGACCCCGCCAGGACATGCCAGAGTTGCTGGACCTAGTCCAAAGGCGAATCTTGGACACAACGAGGTCCGTGACTAGTCGCTACGGCCTGAGACAGGTGAACGAGGCATTGGGTGCTCTTGAGAGAGGAGAAGTAATAGGACGATCCATTCTGGAATTCTGATTCGGCAAACCCGGAGAGATCATCAGAAATGGGACATCAAAAGGATCCGCCTGAAGCGGTCGCATCCATGAACCTCGCTTCCGCTCAAGATCTGCGAGAATTCACGAGGAGCGCCTTCACCAAGGTGGGAGTCAAGGAAGCTCATGCTGAGATCGTCGCCCACCATCTGGTGCAGGCCAACCTCCGCGGGGTAGACAGCCACGGGGTGGCCAGGATCCCGTACTACATCAAAGGAATAAGACTAGGGGAGGTGAATACCAATCCGAAGATAAGAACAGTCGTCGATAGGAAAGCCACTGCCCTCGTTGATGGAGATTTCGCGCTTGGTCAGGTGGTTGGCAAGTATGCTACAGAGCTCGCCATCAAGAAAGCCGCTGAATTCGGGATTGGCGTGGTCGGGGTAAGGAGAACCTCGCACGTGGGCATGCTGGCATACTACGGTATGATGATCGCCGAAAGGAGGATGATTGGGCAGGTCTATACGAACAGCCCTGCATTTATGGCAGCGTGGGGTGGGAAGAAGCCCATCTTCGGAACGAATCCTATCTGCATAACCTTCCCTCAGAACGGAAGGGGTCCAATCGTCCTTGACATGGCTACCTCGGAATCCGCCGCCTTCAAGATCATGTCGGCTGCGAGCAGGGGAGAAAGCATCCCCGAAGGCTGGGCCCTGGACAAGCATGGCAATCCTACGAGAAACCCAAGTGAGGCCCTGGAGGGAGCTCTGCTACCATTCGGCGGGTACAAGGGCTATGGATTGGCTGTCGCCGTAGAGCTGTTTTCTTCAGTATTGATGGGCGCTGACTGGAGCAGTAAGGTCAAGGTTGCCTTCCATACGGAGGGAGGTCAATACGTCCAGGCTCTGGATGTTTCGCATTTCAGACCCTACGAAGAGTACCTGCGGGATTTGGAAGAAGTAGTGAGGAGCATAAAGATGAGCGGCAAGGGAGGAGCCAAAGACGAAATCTACCTCCCCGGCGAGAAAGAGGCCATCATCTCGGCCGAAAGGTCCACCCACGGAATTCCGATAGATGACAATCTGAAGAAAGAGCTCACGAAAGTTTCAGAGGAGCTGAACGTCCCTCTTTCCTTGAAGAGTTTGATGTAACGGGGTAGTCCTGCGGATTCAACCGACGCAGTGGCTATTGCAACAGCATCAGAGCGCGCGGAAACCTATCTCTTGTGCAGGCGCTCTGCCGCGACGAACGTCAGCCCTTGCCTGGTCAGAGCCTCGGCCGTCCTGTTCAACGCGTCGTGCTTGTCGAGGTAGTTCACCAAGAGCTCTGGCATCAGTCCCTTCTCGACAATGTCCTTCTTCGGCATGAAGTAGTCGAGTATGTCCGAAGGGTGTTCCCTTCCGCTCTCTGTTTCGGGGACGCCGCCCTCGTGTTTGGCGCCGATGTTCTTCACGTGGTTCGCAAGCTTCACGAGCTCAGCGGTCCGATCATACGGTTGTCTCACGATGCTCTTGTAGGCTTCAGTGATGTGATGCTCCAGGCGAATCATGCTTTCAAAGTCGAAGGCATCCCGGACATAGGCAGCGAGCTCTATGGTCCGGTTGTCAACGGAGTTCGAGAGATTGAAGCCAATGAGCGGACTCGAGCCATCGCTGCGGCTGAAGAGTTTGGCGGTCATCAGCGTCCAGAGGATTGAATAGGGGTTGTCGATTCCCAAGAAGACTGAAATCTTGAACTCTATGTCGATCCCCAGCTTGTGCAGCCAGTATCCCAGAAGCACGGTGCCCGAGTTCATGTTCAAGACCTGTGGGAGACCGTACTCGGTGTAGTAGTGGAGGAGCTCCTCGACCCACTTGAGTGAGTACTCGTTCGGGACACCTGCCCCGCCGAAGTAGCCAGTAATAGTGTCAGGCCCTCCTAGGTGAACGTTGATCGGTTTGCCATCCGGCCCGGGCAACGTGCCCTTCGTGTCAAGCGTTTGGACGTATGACGCACCGATAATCGGCATTGCCGCTGCAAAAGCCAGGATGTCATCGTCCTCGACCTGTTCCTTCATCGAACGGACACGTATGTATCGCGCTGGCATTAGCTCCTTCTTTGCAATAGATTTCTTTGCTTCCTCGACAAGCCACGGGAAGAAGTTGAAGGCGCTGATCTCCAGAGTGACTGCAAACGACTCGTCAAACTTCATTGAATCCGCCTTGCTCCCCAAGACTTTCCTTCTGTAATCTGAAACGCTGATGAAGGCTTCTTTGTCGCGTTGTTCAGTCAACCATTCGAGGTCCTTTACAAACCCGGACTTGCCTTTTGCGAGCCTTTTCATGAGGTTGTCAATCTTGCCTGCCTCTTTGGCTCTGCGGTTGATCTCATCAACGCCGCCGTACTTGTCGACGATTTCCAGCAGGCCATTCACGAGCTGATTGTCCTTTCTGAGCAGAAAATCGTTGATGCTCTTCAGGTTCTCTTCATTGATCTTCAACCTGTCCCTTAGGTCAGCCAAGACATCCCCCCAGATTCTCATATGAGTTGACTGGCCAACCGAATTTAAGTATTCTCAGCCGCAACTCGAGAATCTAGTATGAATTGTCGACGCTTCACATTGCCATGGGCGACAGGGTGCTTGAAGGGGTGGGTTCAGCGTTTGACCGTAGTCAGCCACTTCGAGTAGCGTTTGATCTTCCCGTGGACCGTTCCTTCATACAGTTTGCTGAGCCTCTCGGTCATCGGGAAGACGCCGTTCCCGATCTTCCTGCCGTCGACTTCTCGAATCTTGGCGATTCCAGCGGCGGTTCCGCTGAAGAAGAGCTCGTCTGCCGTGTAGACTTCCTCTCTCGTCATGTCGTTCCTGTAGAAATTCATCTTCAGATCGCGGGCAAGCTGTATGACCGTATCCCTCGTTATTCCTCTGAGTATGCCCGAGCTCGCGGGTGGGGTGCTGAGGACCTCGTCCTTGACCCGGAAGATGTTCTCCGACGGCCCCTCAGCGACCAAACCGTTGCCATTCAGCAGTATCGCCTCGTCGTATCCAGCTCTTATCGCCTCAATCTTCGCTAGTGCAGCGTTGGCGTAGTTTGCCGCGCACTTAGCCTGCGGGGGAAGGGCTCGCGAGTCGACCCTGACCCAGCTTGAAATATTCGCACGGACGCCTTTGTCGACAGAGTCCTTGCCCAGGTATGGACCCCACTCCCAAGAAGCGATTGCCACGGATGTCTTGCTCTTCATCGGGTTCAACTCCATTTCTCCGTAGGCCGAGTAAGCAATCGGCCTGATGTACGACTCAGGGATGCCGTTCTTCCTGACCAGTTCGACGCAGGCGTCGTTCAGCTCCTTCGCTGAGTAATCGATCTTCATCATGTAGATTCTTGCGCTGTTGAGGAACCGCTCCACGTGCTCTCCGAGCCTGAAGATCGCAGGGCCTTCCGGAGTGGAGAAGCACCGGATCCCTTCGAAGACGGTGTAGCCGTAGTGCAGGCCGTGTGTCAGGACGTGTATCTTCGCATCATCCCAGTCGACGAACTTGCCGTCCATCCAGATTTTGCGCAGGGCATTCATTGCCGGCGAGTCGTCTCCAAGATTCAAGTTATTTAGGGATAAGGCATTCCATCTGCTTGTAGCTCAGAGGCTGTATTCGTTTGTGGTTGATTATCTCTGAAAGAATCTTGGCAGACTCTTTAGGTCGCGCTCATTGGAAGAGCGCATCAACGTCTGCTCCGCCTTGCTGTCTCTCCTTCTCCGGAAGCTGGCTGGTATCCTGGCTCGCCTCGTGACCGGTCTCCGGGCTGGCCTCGTGGTTAGAGTAGGCCGGAGGGATGAGCGCCAGCTCGGCCTTCATCACGTCTTCCTCTGGGGTGATGGTGAACCCCATCTCCCTGCACAGGGCCAGCATCGTCCTGTTGTCCTTCAGGATCACGCCGTAGATCGATTCGAGGCGCTTGTCCTCGGCCATGCCGATAATCATGTCCAGCAGCTTCCTGCCAAGCCCCCTGCCCTGGTACTGGTCGGCGATGACGACCGCGAACTCGCCACGCTTCTGGTCCGGCTCTGAGATCAGCCTGCCCACCCCGATCTCCCGGCTCCTTCCCCCCTGCTTGACTTCGGCCACGATTGCCATCTCCCTGTCGTAGTCGATGTTGCAGAAGCGGACCAGGTCCCCGTGGGGGAGGTTCTTGACGGTGCTGAAGAACCGGAGCCGGCTCGACTCCTCAGAGAGACCGTTGATGAACTCCGCTTCCATTGCTTCGTCCTCGGGCCTGATCGGCCTGAGGAGCACGTCGGTCCTGTCCTCCAGCTTGTAGGGGACGACGTACTTGGTCGGGTAGGGCATTATCACGAGGTGCGGATAGGGGACGCCCTCCTCCGGGGCCGTCGGGTCGAGAAGGATCCTCACGTCCGCGGCCAGCGCCTTCTCCCCTGCCACGAACAGGGGGTTGATGTCCATCTCCGCTATCTCTGGGAAGTCGGCGACCATGCTCGACAGGCGGACGATGACCTCCTCGAGGGGCTTCATCGGGACCGGAGGCTTGTTCCTGAGGCCGCGTGACAGGGCCCTGTAGACTATCGTCTCCTCCATCATCCTCCGCGCGAGGACCTGGTTCATCGGGGGCAGCCCTATCGAGAAGTCTCGGAAGAGCTCGACCCCAGTGCCGCCAGAGCCGAAGAGCAGCACGGCGCCGAAGTCCACGTCCTTCTTCGAGCCGAGTATCAGCTCGTAGTCGACCGCCCCGGCCATCTTCTGCACGTAGGCGCCGTCGATTCGGGCGCCGGGTTTCAGGATCTTCACCCTTTCCATGAGCTTGACGAACTCGTCAGCGAGCCTCTCGCTCGAGGTGATGCCCGTCACGACCCCTCCCACGTCGCTCTTGTGGGAGATCTCCTGGGAGACGACCTTGAGGACCACCGGGTAGCCCATCCTGCGCGCGACCATCACCGCCTCGTCGGGCGTCCTGGCGAACCCGCCCTCGAGCCTGGGGATGTTGTAAGCGTCGAGGAACTTGTCCGCGTCGGACTGGGACAGAAGGAGCTTCCCCTCCCTGATGGCCCTCCTGGCGATGAGCTTCAGATGGCTGCTGGGGGGCATCAGGTCGACTGGGAGCTCCTCCGGCGTCTCGTAGAGCAGGTCGAGGTTCCGCCGGTACCTGTACATGTACATGTACGTCTTCACTGCCTGTTCCGGTGTCGGATAGGTCGGAATGTTGTTCTCGGTGAATCTCCTCCTCGCTTCGACGACGGCCTTCTCTCCCATCCAGACCGTAAGGACTGGTTTCCGTCTGTCCTTCGAGGACTTGATCACGGCGTCGGCGAGCTCGGTGGATGGGGTGACTCCCGTGGGGGTGAAGATCGCGAGGAGGCCGTCGACGTTCGGGTCGGAGAGACAAACGTCGAGGGTAGTCGCGTACCTGGCTACGTCTGTGTCCCCCAGCACGTCCACAGGGTTGCCACGGCTCCAGAACGGAGGGAGGTGCTCGTTCAGGGTCCGCATCGACTCGTCCGAAAGCTTCGCCAGCTCTCCGCCGTGGTCGGCGACCGCGTCGGACGCCACGACTCCGGGACCCCCCGCGTTTGTGACTATGGCCAGCCTGGGCCCCGCGGGCAGGTGCCTCGAGTCCAGGACGCTGGCGCAGTTGAAGAGGTCGCCGATTTCGTCGACCCTGACGACACCGACCCGCTTGAAGGCCGCGTCGTAGACCTCGAAGTCTCCGGCGAGCGCCCCTGTGTGAGATCGGACGGCCTTGGCCCCAGTCTTGTGCTTTCCCGCCTTCAGGACGATGATGGGCTTGGTGCGGGCGAAGCCTCTCGCCGCGCTCATGAACTTCTTCGCGTGCCCGATCCCCTCCACGTAGAGTATGATGCTCCTCGTCGACGGGTCGCTCCCCAGGAAGTCTATCAGGTCGCCGAAGTCGAGGTCCAGCATCGACCCCAGCGAGGCGAATAGGCTGAAGCCGACGTGGGAGGTCATGGCCCAGTCCAGTATCGCTGAACCCAGGGCCCCGCTCTGAGAGATGAACGCGATCGAGCCCGGCTCGGGGTTGTCCCTGAGGAAGGTCGCGTTGAGGTGGGCCGAGGGCCTGGCGAAGCCGACGCAGTTCGGGCCGAGCAGCCTGAAGCCGTACTTCGACCTGATCCGCTTGATCTCCTCCTCGAGCTTAGCGCCCGCTTCTCCCACCTCCCGGAAGCCCGCTGAGATGATCACTACGCCGTCGACCCCGGCCTTCCCGCACTCCTCCACGACCGCGGGGACGGTGATTGCGGGCGTGGCGACCACGGCGAGGTTGACGCGCTCCGGGATCGCTGAGAGGGCGGGATAGCACTTGAGGCCCATCAGGCTCTCGTGCTTCGGGTTGACGGGGAAGATCGAGCGCTTCTCCTTTCCGATCAGGAGGTTCTTGAGCGTCGCCTCGCCGACCGTCCCCTCCTTGTCCGTGGCCCCAATCAGGGCGACGGTCTTCGGGTTGAACATCTTCTCGATGTCGGCCAACGCTCTCAGAGGTTCCGGCATAGGCAAGGTATTACTGTGTTTCGCCGCAAATGTGAGACAAGACCGCGGGGCAGAGTCATACCGATCAGAGCCCCAGTGGTGACGAATAAGTGGTCTTGATTAGACGGGTGATACTCTCGAAGTGCCGTCCACCTTCTCGACGAGCATCAATTTGTCGGCCATCGACTCGAGCTCCCTTTCATGGGAGACGAGGATCACTTGTTTCGAATGCAACTCTTCGATGACGTCGCGCATCTTCTGGATCTGCTCCTTGCTAAACCCATCCGTCGGCTCGTCCAGGATGACGAGGTCGCCCGTCCCCGACCCTATGTCCTCCTGAACGATCACGTTCAGGGCGAACCTGTAGGCCAGCGCGATGCTGGTCCGCTCCCCACCGCTGAGGGCGTCGAACTCCTGGGAGTATCCCTGCCTCTCGAAGACGGGAGAGAAGTCTTCCATCACCCGCACACGAAGGTCGGGGTCTTCGACTAGAGAGGAGAAGAAGCGTTGGAAGTGTTCGCTGAACCTCGCGTTGGTCTGGACCATCACCTGTCTCTCTATCAGTTCCACGGTGGGCTTGAAGAACGCGTCGAGCCAGGAGGCGTACGATTTGAGGCGTTGCTCTTTGGCTCTCTTCATCTTCTTTTCCTCAATCTGGGACGTTAGCCTCTTCAGCGACTCGGTTCCCTCGCTCCGCTTTGTGATCGATTCAACGAGTTCTCTGCTGGCGGATTCTTTCCGTTCCTGCGACCTCCCGAGAGCGCCCGCAATGGCGTCTATTCTGGCCGTGAGCTCCGACAGGCGGGCTTCCTCGGCTTCCGACCTGGAGAGTTCGTCTTCGAGGCGTGCCATCTCTCGGCGCGACTCAGATATGTGGTTTCTTCCGTCCGCGATCTCGGTTTCCATCTCTGCCTTCCGTTTGAAATTCCGGCGATACTCCCTCTCGTCTTCCGCATAAAGAAGCGTCTTCTTCACCAAGTCGTCCAGCCGTGAGATCTCGTCTTCAAGCGCTGAGACCTCTTCAGTCAGCCCTTCCAGTTCTCTTTCCAGGTGCGCAGACTGGTCTCTGAAGTCATCCGGTATCCGCTGCCCGCAGCGCGGGCAGACTCTGCCCTTGACGAGCTCTCTCGCCTCTTTGAGCTGTTCCGCCAGCAGCGCCGATGACTCGCGCTTCCCGTCCAGGGCCTTCTGCCTGGACTTCAGACTCGCCTCGAGGACTGCGGCGTCCCTCTCCGACGGAGGCGCCTTGGTCTGGAAGGACTTGATCGAAGGGAGATACTCCTGCTCGAGTCTGCGCTCGAGGTCGGAGACTCGCTTCTCGTCCTCCATGATGTCGGAGCGCAGGCGCGCAATGCTTCTCCTGAGCTCAGGAATCCGCCCCGCGGCCGCGCCGACCTTCTCGCGTTCGTCTCTTGCATCCTCCCACTGCTTCGCGAGCGAGCCAAGCTCGGCCTTCGCTGTGGCTTCCTCTTCTTGGAGCTTAGGGATGCGGGAGTTCAGTTCCTTGACTCTCGACTGCTGTAGTGCGGCCTCCGCCTCGGTCTCTTCGAGGTCCTCGGTCGCAGCCTCAATTGCCCTGGCCTCGTTTCGCAGGCGCCTGTGGAGGAGGTCCGAATTCTCGGCGGCCACCTGGTAGCTCTGGATGCCGAGGACGCGCCTGATCACGAGGAGCCTTTCATCCGGGTTGCGCTGGATTATCTCCTTCATCTGCTCTTGAGGAGTGAAGACGGCATACCTGAAGACGAGGCTCTCCGCACGCGGATGCGACGGCTCGTTGAACCCGAGCAGGCTGATCACGCGCTGCTTCAGGTCCGCAGGCGAAAGCTCCGTCCTGGTTCCATCCTCCGAGATGTAGCAGTTCTCTTGGACGACGTTCTCACCGGTTCTTCTGAGCCCCCGATAGACCTCCAGGTTCCTTCCACCCTGGGTGACCCTCACCTTGGCGTGGCCTGAATTCGTACCTTCGCTCAGGAGGTAGCTGCCGCTCATGTCTCCCAGGCCGAAGAGGGCGAATTCCACGGCGTACAGGATTGTGGACTTGCCCGAGCCGACGTCTCCTTCGAAGAGGACCGTCCCTTCGGGAAGGTCGATGTTAACTTCCGAACCGTCATTGAAGCTCCGGATGTTCTTCAACGAGAGATGCGTGAGCAGCGTCACAGGTCACCTGCCAAACCGAGAACGCCGATTCCCGCCTTTTCCGTCCTCGCCTGATAGTCGGCCTTCGTCTCGTCCTCCTTCCTTTCTTCCTTGAGGCTCCTCAGGAGTTCGACTGAGAGTTCCGCCCCGCTCTCTCCGTTCAGCCTCGGTTCGGAGGACTTCACGGAAGCGATGCGTTGAGAGAAGAACTCCCGCTCTGTCTGATGCTGTGCCTTCGGAGGCCCGGGCCGAACGGCCAGGTCTCTCGAGGTGAGCTGGCTGAAGTTCGGGAGGACGCAGATCGGGCCCCTCGATGCCAGTTCCTTCCGAATCGAAGGGAAACCGATGTCGGACATTGATCCCTCGGATAGCTCTCCCTGCACCCTGAGGAGGACGACCTTGCCCTTGACATCCGAGGATCGAGTCAAGTCCGACAGCTCGAGCCTGGTCCGCCTGGCGTCCTTTCCGTGGGCGGAGTACTCTAGCCCGAGCACATCGCACACCCTTGTCGGAGTGAAGGTGACCTTGCTTACCTCCTTTTCGAAGTCCACGATGTAGAATCCGCTTTCCGCGCCCTTCGCCAGCGGCTCCAGGTCCCTAAAGTCTGTCGCGAAGAGGGGGCCGGGATAGACTACGTTCCTCCTTCCAGGAAGGTCCTGCGAGCTGTGACTGTGGAGGTGGCCTCCGGCATAGTAGTCGAAGCCTGCCGGGAGGTAGGAGGCCGGCATGCTTTCCATGGCGGAAAGGGACTGGGGCTTCAGCTCGTCGATCGCTCCGTGGAACACGAAGACCTTGAAGCCTGGCTCGGATTCCAGCTTCTGCCTGTCGAGCGACGCGTATTCGGCCCTGTCGAGGGAGAGCTTCTTGCCAGAGATACCGCAGATCTTCGCCCCTGTCTCGTCAACGATGAAATCCAGTTCGAGCTTGCCGTCTTTCACCTTCTCCCGGTCGACCTTGGTGAAGAGACCCGCGCTTTCGAGCACGTCGACAATGGAGGCGTGGTTGGGACTGTAGTCGTGGCTGCCGTAGACTACGTAGAATCTGATGCCTCTTTCCCTGGCCTCCCTTATCATGCCGGTAGCCTTCCTGACTGAGGAAAGGTCTGGGATGTTCGAGTCGAAAATGTCGCCTGACATTATTACGAAGTCGACGTCTTCGTCGATGCACTTTCCAATCGCCTGGTCGAAGGCCCTCGTCACGAGGTCTTTGAGCTCAGGCTGCCTGAAGGCGCCGATGTGAATGTCTGACATGTGAGCGAAGCGAGGCAACCACTTCGGCGTGGGAGCGGCATCCTATTTAGCAATAGGCGCGAGCAGTTTCAGTTTGGAGTCCCGCCGAGGAGCTTAAGAGGAAAGGGCGGCGAAATCGGCATTCGGTTGCCCAAGAAGATAGAGTGGCTCTCGAGCGTGATGCCTTCGAGCGTCACCGGACTCGAGGAGGACGTCGCCCGGTCAATCGAGGTGGTGGAGAGCCCTCCCGCCTGGATGTGCCTGCAGTGCAGGGGAGCGAAACTGCTCTGCGGCAAGCCGACGTGCCCGATTATCGTCAAGGCGCAGTCGATGGCGAGGCAGAGCGCCTCCATGGCGACCAACGAGATTGACGGGTCGTCTCCCCCGGGGGTCTTCGTCGGCAGGCTCGGCTACCCCAGGGTCTCCATCGGCCCCATGGTGCCGGCCCAGTTCGGGGACACCGCGATCCTCGACACGCCAGAGGACTGGCTCGGCAGGCCCATAGACCAGATTGTGGACTACCGGTTCTCCCTGGTGAGAGGCAACTCGAGGATGAAGGTGGAGGCGGCGGCGAACCCGGGCAAGCTCCTGTCCACCCTCCAGGAGCTCGCCATGGCCGCCAGGCCCGTCGACACCGAGCTCAGGCTGACGAGGCCGCCCAGGAGGATCCTGACGCTCAGCGAGGACACCCAGCCCTTCGGGCCCTCGGCGCCGCTCGACAAGTTCAGCATCAGCAACCCGTCGGCGGACAGGAGGATCGAAACGGCGCACTACGACCGCGACCTGAAGGCGGCGGACGCCATCGGGGAGCTCTACTCGAAGGGGGTCCTGGTGACGAGGATCCAGAAGTCCTTCTCTCTCGGGATGTTCGGGAACGGCGCGAGGAGGAGGATCGTCCCCACGCGGTGGAGCATCACCGCCGTGGACAGCTCCATCAGCCTGAGCCTGCTGGAGAAGGTCAAGCACAACCCGACCATCGACGAGTTCCGCGTCTACGGCTTCAGGGTCTACGACAACCAGTACGTGGCGATACTCCTCCCCGAGCCCTGGAGGTTTGAGTGGATCGAGGCTTGGTTCCCGAACACGACCTGGAACCAGTTCTCGAACTCCCCCTACACGATCGGGGACTACGAGGAGTACTTCGGCAGGACGCGGTACGCCAGGGTCGGGGGCTGCTACTACTCGACCAGGCTGGCGGTCGCGGAGGCGCTCCAAAGGGAGGGCAGGCAGGCCGCCGCCGTCGTCTTGAGGGAGACCTACCCCGGATTCATCATGCCGCTGGGAGTCTGGAATATACGGGAGAGCGTCCGCCGGATGATGAAGGAGCCCTTCGAGAGGCACGAGACATTCCAGGGGGCGATGGACTCGGCCCTCTCCAAGCTGGTGATACCCAGAACGAAGTGGGTGCGGGAGAGCGTGCTGATCTCCAGGGAACTCACGCAGACCAAAATCACGAGCTACTGAAGCCTGTCAATGTTATAGAGCGCGTCCCTCGACCTCGCGTCGTTGACCCGGCGCCTCTTCTGGGAGGACATGTACATGAAGACCTTCGACGCCAAGGTCGTCTTCTCGCAGGACGACAGGGTGGTCCTGGACCAGACGGCCTTCAACCCCAGGGGCGGGGGGCTGGTCTCCGACCGGGGCACGGTCAACGGATCGAACCTGATAGAGGCGGTGAAAGAGGGAGAGGAGATCGTCCATGTGATGGGATCACCCCCAGGCTTCAAGCCTGGCGAAGCGGTCCACTGCGTCCTTGACTGGGAGAGGAGGTACAGGATAATGAGGATGCACACAGCCGCCCACATACTGAGCGCGGTGGTGAACGGAGAGACTGGCGCGCTGATCACGGGGAACCAGATCGCCCCAGACGAATCGAGGGTGGACCTGAGCCTCGAACAGTTCGACAGGGAGAAGCTGGCCCACTACGTCGGGAGGGTCAACGAGGTCGTCCGACTCGCGGTGGATGTCAGGACCTTCTTCATGAAGAGGGAGGAGGCGCTGGCTACGCCGGGCCTGGTCAAGCTCGCCAACGCGATGCCGCCTTCCCTGGAGATGCTGAGGATCGTGCAGATAGGCGACGTCGACACGCAGGCGGACGGGGGAGTGCACGTGAGGAACACCAGGGAGATTGGAATGGTCACCGGCCTGAAGTCAGACAACAAGGGGAAGAACAACCGGCGCATCTACTTCACCGTGGACTGAACCCATTAGAGCGGGAGCTGCCGCATAGAATCCGATGCCTCACTCTGGTTTCGCAGACGCCCTCTCGCGAGAAAACGAGATTCAGCTCGAACTCGTCAGCCCGAAGTGCGAATCTGGGAAAGCGTGAAGTGCGACCCACCTCGGAAGTAACGCTGGAGATCAGCCTTTGGGGACTACCTTCGACGGGCTACCCAGACCGGCATCCTCTTTGCGGTGCAGTTGCCGCAGAAGGCCTTCATAGTACGCGTCTTTTCGTCGAAGATCGTAGTTGAATGCGACATGCAGACCTTTTGACCGCAATCGGAACATGAAGTCACGGCGTGACCCTTGCAAACCGAGCATCTTGCCATTCACTTCACCCCCAATTTTCTCTTGTCCAACAGACACAGGTCCTGCCTCGTCGAGCCTTTCGATGTCGTCGGAGGGGCGAGCCGTGCTGAGTTGGCGCAAAGAAAACGGAACTGGCTCCCGTTAATAAAGGCGCGTTCTAGATGATTCTGTCAACTTATCTGTGCGACCAAGTGGTCACGGATTCTTCTGCGGATTCAGCTTCAAGTGCGTAACCTTCACAATTTGATAGAGGGGTATCAAAAGGTCGATGCCCTTCGGGTCCCAACAATCACTGAGAGTAGGCGACCTAACTGCTTTCGGCTCGAAGGTAGCCATCCCCTCGTTGAAGCTAACCTCATCTGTATAGTAAGTAAGTCCGAAACTCGTCGTTATCTCAAACTTGAATTTCTTCTCAGGGTGTGCTTCGAGTTGTCCGCTCATGTCGGAGTGACCTCATCAGAAGCCACTTGAGCCGCGTCTAATAGTCCTTTAGCGAACGTACCTCTGGTGCACGGTTAACTTGCGTTAACTTCCTAACGCGCATAGTAGAGTACCCCCGCCATGGTCCTGTTCCGTTCTGAGGGTGGTTCAACTGGCATCTACAAGGTTCTGGACTAACAGGTTGCCCCTGTCTTCTCCCGCGAGGGAATCCCTGTCAGCCGCGAGATTCTCCGTCGTCTATTCTCGGGGTGGTCTGCCGAGCGCACCACCCCAGAGTGGGACCTCGAGCTTCACCACCCTAAGCATGGGACATAACCAGATTGGGAACTTGTTTTCGCCTTCGAACCTGGCGAGCCCCTTCGGTTCGAGCTTAAGAGCCGCGCTCTGAACAGACCAGCACATGAAGATGGATGTCGAAGTCTCCGCCGACTCCCTCGCGGGCCTCTGTATGTTGTCGAAGCGGGCAGAAGAGTACGGTTTCGATTGCCTGTGGGTCAACGAGACCAAGCACGACCCCTTCGTGCAGTTGGCCCTCGTGACAGCGGAGACAAGGAGCATCAGTGTCGGGACCTCGATCGCGCTCGCGTTCACCAGAAGCCCCACGACGCTCGCCTACGCGGCCTGGGACCTCCAGCGGCTCTCCTCGGGAAGGCTGATTCTGGGGCTGGGGAGCCAAGTGAAGGGCCACATCGAGAGGAGGTTCGGCATGAAGTGGGAGCCCGCCGTTCCGAAGATGAGGGACGTCGTCCTGGCCATCAGGTCGGTCTGGGAGAGCTGGCAGACCGGAAGACCGCTCGATTACAGGGGGACGCACTTCAAGCTGGACCTGATGACCCCGTTCTTCAGTCCGGGCCCTATAGAGAGTCCAAGGATCCCAATCTACATCGCAGGAGTCAACGGACTGATGTGCAAGCTGTCTGGAGAACTGGCAGACGGGCTCCACGTCCACCCTCTGCACACCGTCAGGTATCTCCGGGAGGTCGTCCGCCCAGCCCTCGCGAAGGGGCTCGAGAAGGGCAAGCGGAAGAAGGAGGAGGTGAGCGTAGCCGCGTCGGTCTTCGCCGCGGTCGGAGACACCCAGGAAGAGATACACAGCGTGAGGGAAGCCTACAGGGGGCAGATAGCGTTCTACGCCTCGACGAGGACATACCGAGGGTTGATGGAACGGCAGGGATGGGGGGACATCAGCGACAGGCTGCACGGCCTCTCGGTGGCGGGGGAATGGAGCAAGATGGCAGGAGAAGTGACGGACGACATGCTGGACGAGTTCGTCGTGGAGGGCCTGTGGGACGAAATCGGGCAGGAACTGAAGAGCAGGTACGACGGCTTGGTGGACAGGGTGAGGTTGTATCTCCCGTTCGACGGAGCCGAGAGGTGGCGCGCCGCGCTGACCGGCTTCAGGGCTTGACGCTGGTCTCTGGCGTATCAGTCAATCCACAACTTCGTGAGGCCGCACGACGCCCTGAAGGGAGCGACACCTGCCGAGAAGTGCGGAGTCAAGATTGAAGGCGAGAACAAGTGGCTTACGCTCATCAAGAACGCCTCCAAGAAAGACTAAAAGCGAATCGCCCTTGTTCTCAGGAAGAGACGAAGTGGCTGAAGAGGAACTTACAGTTCTCAAAGATACAAGAGAAATCAGGCCCAGCGTGCGAAGCTGGAGCAAGATTGTCTACCAACCTCTGAACTTGCACATCACGACGAGCAGAATTTTTGCCTCGGTGAGGGATGAATCATCGGAAAGAGACCGTTCATGGATTAAGCGGCTGTCGATTTCATATGTTGATGTCCGTAGGATTGTCCTATCCGATAAGAATTCTCAGTTCATGCTCTATCTCAATCGCTACTCAGGAGCCCACCACTTTTGGAGTATTTCCGTGCCAGTATTCCTCCTCACTCGACAGCAATTCGACGAATTACGGGTTCTCCTTCCCACCATCTCAGCCCTAAAGGACAAAGTGGAACTACCTGCATGAGAGTCTCTATCAACCGACTTTTTACAACGCCCTGAACTCGGCTAATCAACCGCAGACTTTACAGAACCAAATCGAGGCAATCTTTTATAGTGGAAACGAGCCGTTTGGAAAGAAGGACATGTCTGTGGAAGAGGTGGACATCAGGGAGGTTCAGAAGCAGATTTCGAAGGTGGTTGACCCGGAGATAGGGATGCCTATTGTCGAGATGAACCTGATTGACAAGCTGGACGTCAAGGACGGGAACGTGGACGTCGAGTATCACGCCACGACCCAGTTCTGTCCTCCGGTCTTTGCGCTCAAGATTTCACAGGACATACGCGACAGCCTGACCCAGGTGAAGGGAGTGAAGAACGTGAAGGTGGTGGTCACCGGATATTACTTTGCGGACGCGATCAACAGGCAGGTCAACAAGCCTGCCGGCGGCGATACGCCCCAGCCTACCGAGCAGCCCCAGAATCAGTAGCTACGACCAGAGCAAGCCAAACTGCTCTCCATGAGAACTCGCCTCCGATGAAGCAGGGCATCCGGATACTCAGTGCATAATGAAGTAGAGAGCCGACTAACCGTGCGCACGGACGGTGCTGGAAGGAGTGCGCTTCTAACCGACTGAGAAGAGAGTGGGCGGACCCCTGAAGCGGCCGGGTCGCGGACCAGCCAGTCTAACGTGTCTACGTCTGCTCATCAGGCGCTACAAAGCACAAGGCGCAGTTGAACCGGGGAATCAACGAATCCTGACCATTAGCTCAAAGGACGTGTGCCGCTCCAAGACCTTAAGTGGGCAGGGGCTCCCGAATCACCTCGTTGAAAGGCTCCGAAGAAGAGATGAAGGCCTCGGTAGTGGCCATGATTCTCGACTCACGGCCTGAGGACGCGCTGGACCTGCTGAGCAAGTGGTACGGGATCGAAAGGCCGAGGCTTGGGGTCGGGGTCGTCGAAGGTCGAACCAAGAGAGTCGCAGCAGTCTACTCGCTCCGAAGGAAGGAGATACTCGCAGCGAAGAGAGAATACCTCTACAACCCGTTCGTCATGATTCACGAATTCTACCACCACCTGAGGTCGAGAAGCGGGCGCCACAGGGGCACAGAAAAGGAGGCGGACAGGTTCGCGCTCGACTTCATAAGAGTCTACCAGAGGTTGGCCCTCGGGGGTTCACGCACCACCCAAGTGTGATAGGCCGTCGCCCGAAATCCTGCTACAGGCCTACCGCCGACCAGATGTCATCGTCATTCTCGAGCTCGGTGAACCCGCACCTGTCGCATCTGGTCCCCTTGATCGTCACCGTCTTCCCGCCGCCCCCCATCTGGCGCTGGTACTCCACGAGCTGGCCCGCATGACACCTTTCGCAGATCAACTTCGACGATCAAGCTTGTTCCTGTATTAATGTCAGTCGCAGGGCAAAGGTTTAGGGGATTCCGCGCGCAGGACGCAGGCGCGAACGTCTTGAAGCGGATAGCATTCAGCTCGCCGAACGCGCCGGCGGAGGAGTGCGTCTTCTGCAGGATACTGTCCAGAAAGGTGCCCGCGCACATCGTCTACGAAGACGCCAGGTACTTCGCGTTCCTCGACGCCTCCCCCTTCTCCAGGGGCCACACGCTCGTCTGCCCGAAGGAGCACGGCGAGACCATCTGGGACATGAAGGAGATCGACATCGCTGGGCTCTTTCAGGTTGCCTCGAGGGTCTCCAAGGCAGTAGTCGCCGCGGCGGGCGCCGATGGGTTCCGGTTCGTGCAGAACAACGGCGAGGCTGCGAACCAGGTGGTCGCCCACGTGCACGTCCACGTAATCCCGATCAAGCTGGAAGACAGGGAGAAGTTCACGGGCAGGAGGCGTTTCTCACCCGAGGAGATGCAGGCCACCGCCCAGGCCATCAGGACTGAGATGGGGCGCAGCTAGGTTCGGCGTCAGTCCACGAAGACAGAGATGGAAGTGATGGCTGATGACGTGTCGTTGCCGGTAATCAGGTATACGGTGTAGACGCCGGCGCCACAGAGCTGGATGAAATCGTGCAGGGAGAAGGTCACGGTGACCAGGCTGGGGGTGAGCGTCCACGTGTCGGCGTAGACGGTTGTCCCCTTGTCGAAGGTCTGATCTCTATCGTATGGGGGGAGGACGCCTCCCACTAGCGATCCCACTCCGTATTCGTGTGGGCCGTTGTTGAGCTGCGCCGGTGTTTCGGGCGAAGGAGTGCTGTCGTAGGCAATCCAGACGGCGTTGGGGGAGGGCCCCACCTCTACAGGGGCGCCTGTCATCGTGACGTAGTAGGAACTGGAGACCGAGAAGTTGAGGTCGATGTAGTAGTTCTCGAAGTCCTCGACGAAGAAGACCTTGGTGCTGTCGTACGCCACTCCCACGGAGACCTGGTTGTGAAGACTCGACAGTATGTTGTATCTGTGCCCGTTGTTGCAGCACTGGGAGTCGTTGTACATCATCGTATGCTCGAGAGACTTCAGGGCTTCCTCGATGGACGCCAGAGAGGTGAAGTACGGCAGCCTGGTGTAGCTGGTGGCTATGTTCTCCTCGACCGCGCCCCTTCCTCCGAGAAGCGTGTACCGCAGGTAAGGCTTGAAGCCCTGAGTGTCGTTGTGGCTGAAGTAGCCGTATCGGAGCATGGAGTCTGCGTGCTGTTGGGCGACGTCGCCGTCGCTCAACGTGACTGCGCCCACACTGTTATTGGCCCTGTCGATGTTGACCAGGTCCAGGACGTAGGCCGAGAGAACGCCGTAGTTCGACGGATAGGAGATGTTTGCAGCCCCGTTCTGGATCAGCGGCGAGTAGATCGTGTAATTGAGACCGTCCGTTGAATTAGTCCCTGTCGTTCCGTCCAGGGACGATGCCAGCCGGGAGATCAGGTCCGAGCCGTCCTTCATGAGCGCGGGCACCCGTGGCACCGCCACGATGAAGGCCCCGACTAAAACGAGCGCTGCAAGGAGAAGGGCCCCAGTCCCGTGAGAAGTGGTCGCAGGCTCCGCCGCCGGCCCCTCGTTGGGAACCGACTTCCGGCCGCTCTCGTCGATCTTCATCTGTGGTTCGCCTGGGCCTCCTCAGATATTTCAATCCCATAGAACGGGAATCTGGACTCCTGTTCAGAATTAGGTTCAACCAGACGCCTGGCTCCTCGGCCACCTTCCCGCACTCCCAGACAGCTCAGTCTAGGACTTCCGCCGCGTGGCCCAATCAGCCGTAGGGTCGTGCTTGGTCAGCAGCACCTTGTCAAGGTCGCAGGGACCGCTGCGCTCGCGAGCGGAGTGGCTGTGGCCTCCTAGGGCCACGGCCATCTCCTGTTCGTCCGAATTTGTCTGGACCTCTACGCGCTCAGGTCTTCCTGTTGGCGCTGACTGAGGACGCCCGCGGGGATTTCTGGGAAGCTCTCCACCATCCTCTGTTCCGCGACCGCGGCAGCCTCCTCCATCACCTTCTGCGCGTCCTCGTTCGCTGCGTCGAAGTTGAGCGAGAGCCCGCCTGTGGCGCTTGCGTCGACGAGGACACTGCTGAGCAGTCCCGAGATCTCTCCGATTTCCCTGTCTGCCTCCGGAAGCGCCGTCTTCAGGCTGTCCTTCATGCCCCTGATGACCGCGACAGCCGGTGCGAGCGTCGTGGCGATCTCGCCGAGGTCAGTGATGGTTCCTAGTCTTAGCGAAATCTGTTCCAGCGCGAGCTGGGCCTGCGTCACCATCTTACCCATCTTCCTGACTTCGGTCAGCTCGTTGGCGTAGACCGCTGCGTGCTGCGTGTCGTGCTTCGCAAGTGATGTGACCACGCCCTTGAAAATGGTGGAATCGCGTTGCCTGATCCTGTCGACCGCGCTGTCGAGCTGCGAAATCAACACGCGGATTTGCCTGTTGGCCTGCTCGATCTGTGATTTCAGCGGCTTCGGGGTGCGCACCGTGCCGCGGAACCTGTCCATCAAGCCCGGACCCTGCTGATTACTCTTCTCCCACTTCTCTGCAAAACTCATGCCAGGACGAGAGTAACCCTAGGTTTCTATATCCCTCGGGCTCTAATCCGGATGCTAGTTTGAACAAAATTAGTTGACGCCGGGGAAAAGGCGTGCTCAAACGTCGGTGGTCAGGGCTAAGTTGGCTCAGAGAAGATCCTCAGACTGAAATAGATTGTCCGCGGACAAGGTGTGGCCTTGATTCTTCAGAATGGTCTGGCCTACCTGACGTCCGAGGAGATGGGGGAGGCTGATCGGGAAGCCATCAATGGATTCGGAATCGACGTCCTCTCGCTGATGGAGAACGCAGGGACGGCGGTCGCCGCCCTCACTAGAGTTCTCCTAAAGGGAAGCGTGGCCGAGAGGAGGATAGGCGTGCTCGTGGGGAAGGGTAACAACGGAGGAGACGGTCTCGTGGCTGCGAGGCACTTACACGACTGGAGAGCCGATGTCAGGGTAGTGTTGAGTGACAGGGAGTCACTCGGTCAAGTCCCTTCAAGGCAGTTGACGGCCGTCGAGAAGGCCGGCGTGCCAATCCACGGCACAGGAGGAGCGCTTGCCGATTGCGACCTCTTGATCGATTCATTGTTGGGGTACAACTCGAAAGGCAACCCGCGGGGGCCGGTCCGTGACGTTATCCTGAATGCCAATGCCTCTGGAGTCCCCATACTTGCGGTCGACATCCCGTCCGGCCTCGATGCGACGACCGGAGAGCCCAACGACCCGTGCGTTACAGCGAGGGCCACGCTTACCCTTGGGTTCCCTAAGACTGGCTTTCTCGACCCAAGGTGCAGACCGTATGTAGGCCGACTGTACCTCGGGGACGTCTCTTTGCCGCTCGAGGTCTACAGGAAGCATTCTCAGAGCGCGACGATCTTCGAGAAGGAATCGGTCGTCAGAATCTGGTAAAGCGCCCAGGGACATCAGCACGGCGGGCCCTGTGCGTCGTAGAAGACCTCAATGCACGCTTAAAGCCCGCGTCGTGGACGAGTGGGCGAATTGATGAGGAGGGAGCCCATCCGGGACGAAATGAAGTGCCCGAAGTGTGGCAGGCTGGAATTGAAAGAGACCGGAGAAGGTGTGAGATGCAGGATATGCGGCTACACCCTCTCTCCGGGCGAGGGAGACAAATTCAGGCTCTTCAAGCTCCTCAAGGATGAAGCGAAGAGGAACAAGTGAGGACACCACCGGCGCAGACAGTCGGAGGGAGCAAATGGGGACCTTACGCAGATCCTGACCGAAGTGGAAGATTCAGACCACAAACAAGGAAGACCGTCCTAGTGGTGCAACAGACGCAGCAGAATTCGGTTCCCGCAATCGTTTAATTGGGCAGACCGAATCCTGGGCTGAAGTGTCAGTAAGGGTTAGCCCGATTTCGCGCCTTGTGTCGCTGTTGATAGTCGCGATTGGAGTCTTCACCCTGATAGGCGGATTGGTGACGGGAATCCTCGCAGACCTCATAGCAGGAATCGCGATCATTATCCTTGGAATCGTTCTCTATGGTCTGCTGTACAGGTTCGGCAGGAAGCCCAACGGCCGCTAAGAGGACGCGCCTTGGCCGATGGGCGGCGGGACCGACTGGAACCTGACTTTCAGATTCCTCCCTCATAGCCTGGCCGAGACGAGCCTTGCGTGAGCGCAACCAACGATTGTCAGTTTATACGGCCACCCCAAAACGGGTTGAGGACAGAAGGTGTTCGACGAGTACAAGGGGATTCCGCGGGAGGCCAGGCTTCTGGTCTACCTCAGTTTCCCTCCTGGCCTGGCGGTAGGCTTCATCTACACAGACCTGTCCTACTTCCTTCCAAAGGTTCAGGGGCTCCTTCCATTCTGGACCGGAGTCACAATCACCACCATGGGGGTGACAGTCGCGGCGACTTGCATCCCGCTCGGGATTCTGGCAGACAGATACGGAAGGAGGAAGATGCTGATTCTTGGCAATCTCTGCGCAGGCACAAGTCTCCTCGGCTTCGCGCTCACGAAGAGCCTGCCGCTGATCCTGCTGACCGCAGTCGTCGAGGGCTTGGGAGAAGCCTCGTTCGCCGTGTCGTTCAACGCGCTGCTCGCCGACAGGGCGGGGGACGAGAAGAGGACAGCGTCCTTTTCACTGGGGGCTCTTCTCAGCTGGATTTCCGGGGCGATTGGCGCCTTCGCGATTTCTTCGGTGGTCCTCATCCAGAAGCTGGGCCTGAGCGTCGGTCAGGCCCACGTCGCCCTGTACCTAGTGGTGGCCCTCCTCAGCCTTTCGATTACTCCTTTTGTCCTGAAGGTCCACGAGACCCAGAGACCCGCCCTCGGGCAGCGCAGATCGATCCTGCCGCGCAAGTCCAGCAGGGTCATCATGAGGTACACCATATACAGCCTGGCGATCGCGCTGGGCGCAGGCCTCTTCGTGCCTCTGATGGCCTACTGGTTCTCCGCGGCATATGGAATTCCTGACACGGTGAGCGGGCCGCTCCTCGGTCTGTCGAGCATCCTGACCGCGCTCGCTGTGCTTCTAGCGCCCCGCCTCGCCAAGAGGCTGGGGCACGTCAGGGCAATTGTCACGACGCAGGCGTTGTCCACTTTCTTCATGGTCGCGGTCCCGTTGTCACCGACATTCGCGATTGCGGTCTCGCTCTACACGGTGAGGGTCTTCCTGATGAACCTCTCGAACCCCCTGGGGCAATCGCTCCTGATGGGGCTGGTTTCGCCCGATGAAAGGGGAATGGCTTCTGGTGTAACCGCTGCCCTATGGAGGCTGCCGAATTCGCTCAGCACCACCATAGGCTATGTCCTGATCGGGGACCACCTTCTGGCCCTGCCCTTCTACATAGCCACAGTGTTCTACGTCTTCTCGATCACGGCCTTCTGGTTCATGTTCAAGAACGCGAGGCTGCCCGAGGAGGCCGTCGCGCCTGCTCAGGTCCTGACCCAGTCGTCCAGCCTCGCTGGCTCCGAAGAGATGCGCTGAAGGTCCGACACGCGCACGCCTACAAGCCTAAAGGCCCGCCCCGTCGCCTCGAATTCGTCGAGGAGCGCTCCGACGATCTCGCGGAGGGCCTCTTCGCTGTCCGTGTGGCTGACGAGGGTCTTCTCCCGAGTGTGAGTCTCGAAGCCCTGGAACCTGATCTTGATGCCTGCGACCCTGTAGGCGAGCCTCGCGGCCTTCACCCTCCGCGCGAGCTCCGAAGCGGCGTCCGCAGCCTCCCGCTTCACAGTCGGAAAGTCGCTGACGTCGTCCTTGAAGGTCCTCTCGACGCTGAGGGACTTCGGCATCTCCTGCTGCCTCACCTCAACGCTCTCCTCTCCGTGTATCACCCCCCAGAGCCAGACCCCGTTCCTTCCGAACCAGGAAAGGAGCTGCTTTCCGTCGAGCTTCTGGAGCTCCCCTATCGTCTGGACGCCCTTCCCCTTCAGGAACTCCTGAGTCTTGGGCCCTATTCCCGGAACAACACCGACCGCGAACGGAGCCAGGTAGGCTGCAATGCCATCAAACGGGACTACCGTGAGGCCGTCTGGCTTGTTCCTGTCAGAGGCGATCTTCGCCGCAGACTTGTTGGGAGCAACACCTACCGAGCACGTGAGCCCGTGCACATCCTTGACTGCCCTCTTGACCTCCAGAGCGACCCGCTTCGCTGAATCAGCGTCCGGCGCCTTGCTCGAGACATCTAGGAAGGCCTCGTCGATGCTCGCCTGCTCGAACCTGTCGGCAAAGGCCTTCAGGGTCGCCATGACTTCCTCTGACACGCGCTCATAGAGACCCCAGTTCGGCCGCAGGTAGTTGGCATTCGGGCAGAGCCTGTAAGCTTGGGAGATCGGCATCCCGGACCTCAGACCGAACTTCCTCGCTTCGTATGAGCACGCTACTACGACACCTCTGCCCCTTCCGTCCTCGGGGTCGGCGCCTACGACCACAGGAAGGCCTCTCAGCCTCGGGTCCTCCCTGACCTCGGCCGAAACATAGAACGCGTCCAGGTCGACGTGGAGGATGGACCTGCGCTCGTTCGACATGGGTCAGCTAAGCCCCGAAGAGCGTCCGCTGCTCGCTACCCTGGGCCTTCCAGTCGAGTTCCATCAGGCCGAGCAGCCTGCGAAACTCGTTGCTCGACTCCGGGCCGAAGCCGGCGAAGTGATTGTTGAAGAAGACATAACCGGATTCGAACTTCCCAGATGTCTCCCGGACGACGGAGGCCCAGCGCTTCACGTCCTCGGACCGATCCTTCTGGATGCCCTTGAACTCGGTCAGCTCCCTGTCGCCGACCATCCTGAGGTAGATGAAGTCGGCAGTCACTTCCGGCGGGGTCTCCAGGTACTGGTTGAGGGACCAGACCATTGCGATGTTGTTTCCCCTCAGGAAGGCGTAGACCTCGGGAGCGAACCAGGACTTGTGCCTGAATTCAATCGCGTGCCTGAACTCTGGGCTCAGCTCGGAGACAAATTCCTTCATGACCTCCATGTGCGATTCAAGCTTGACCGAGGGAGGGAGCTGTATCGCGATTGGGCCGAGCTTCTCCTTGAGCTTGCTGACGATGCTGTAGAAGTAGAGCAGGGTCGAGCCTGAGTCCTTCAGCTTGTTCTCGTGCGTGATCTTCTTCGGGAGCTTGGGCGAGAAGAGGAAGCCTTCCGGGGTGCTGCTCCTCCACTGGTTGATCATCGAGGCGCTTGGAATCCGGTAGAAGCTGGAATCAACCTCGACGCAGTCGAAGACCTTTGAGTAGAACTTGAGGTACTCCTTGGCCGCCATGTCCCTGGGGTAGAAGGGCCCCAGCCAGTCTTTGTAGGACCAGCCGCTGCAACCGACCCTTAGCTCATTCAGGTCCAATGGACGGGAAACCGCCCCCAAGGTCGATAAACGTTGCCAATCCTTATATCAATGCAAGCGGGTCGATGGATTGAAGAGTCTTGTCTCAAGGTAACCCAGACATCAGGCAGCAGGTCGAGGCCAACAGGGGCGCCATGAAGAAGCTGGAGCTCCTGATACCGGGTCTCAGAGGCTACCGCACGAAGGAGGACATCAGGGTATCAGATGAACTCCTGAGGAACCAGGTCGCAGACAGGCTTGACAAGGTGAAGGTAAACCTGGAGCAGTTGAGGAAGCAGATGGCCACAGGCAGCGACTTCACAAACATGACAGCGGTTGGCTCTCTGATTTCGCAGGTGCAGACTCTCAGCGGAGAGATCAGGCACGCGGCTCAGGGATACGCCGGGTGGGTCGCGCCGATAACGATCAACGAGGACAAGTTGAACAAGCTCTACGAATACGATTACGCATTCGTGACCGCAGTCTTCCAGCTCGACGAGACGACGGCCGGGGAGAACCTGAGCTACGACAGCACGGCGCCGAGTCCGATTCAGATGTCGCTAGGGCAGCTTTCGAAGTCGTTGGCTGACGTGAAACAGAAGTGGTCTATGAGGATGGAGACGATCGAGGGGATCGCCCTCCAATAGAGAGAGGTGCGAGTGAAACTTGTTCGGAAAGAAATCGGACGCAGTCCCGGCAACGGGAGGCAGCGTCTTCGGCTCCACAACGATTGCGTGGGACGACCAGTACAAGCAGGGTAGTGCCCTGTGGAAGGTGCCGAGGAACATCAGGCTCAACGACAACATCGTCGTGAGGGAAGACGAGATTGCGGTCTTCTATAGGGACGGAAAGGTGCTCACCTACTTCGACCAGCCCAACAGGTACGCGCTGACCGACTTCAACGCGCCGGTTGTCGGGAAGCTCCTGAAGTTCTTCCAAGGCGTCGTGCAAGAGGCCGAGGTGTTCTACGTCCCGAAGAGGTATATGGACGGCAAGTTCGGGAGCACACAGCCGTACCAGTTCACAGACCCGACCTTCGGCATCGTCAGCCTGAGGGTCTTCGGGGAGTACAGATGGAAGATCTCCTCACCAGAGCTCTTCATCAACCAGTTCGTGGGCACGTTCAATGCGGAGTCCACCGACGACGTGGAAGGGAGGATAAAGGAGCAGATGGTGATCCTCGTTTACAGCGCGCTCGGCAAGATGAAGGCGCAGGGACTCAAGGTCACCGACCTGGCCGCGAACCTGCCCAACATCGAGCAGATGGTCCTCGCACAGGGGGCGGACAACCTGGGACAGTACGGGATGGAAATCAACAAGATCTCGGGGCTCACGATCAGCCTCCCAGATGAAGTCCAGAAGGCGATTGAAACCCGGTCCGAGATGCAGGTCCTCGGGGTAAACTTCATGCAATACCAGACCGGCAAGGCGATCGACGACGCCGCCAAGAACCCGTCGGGAGGAGCGGGCGTCTTTGCTGGGCTCGGTGCCGGCATCGGGGCCGGATCCGCAATCGGAGGCCAGATGGCTCAGGGGATGACCCAGGGACAGATGAAGAGCTGCCCCAACTGCGCGTCTATGATACCGGTGAATGTGAAGTTCTGCCCGAGCTGCGGGGCGACCCAGGTGGTCGCACAGGCGCCTCCGCCGCCCGCGGGCGCCGCGAAGTTCTGCCCGAGCTGCGGAACTGCGGTTGTAGGAGACTCGAAGTTCTGCAACAACTGCGGCAAGCAGCTGTAGACCGAGCGTCATTTTATGTCTGAAGTGCAGGGCTCAGCTCCCTGACGACGCGGGTTTCTGCCTCAGGCGCGGGAATTCCAGAGTAATCAACAGCGCTGGGCTCTGAGACACAGTCGGAAGACACGGTCTTCAACCCAGAAATACAGACGTCGTCCCAGACTCTGCCATGGCTACGAGCAAGCAGGGGGTCCCCGTGACAATACCTTCGGAGGTCTGGCAGCACCTGATGGAGGTGAGGGCGCAGCTGGACTCGCAGTGTCCGGGCGCGCCTACGCCAATCGAGGAGATGCTGAGAGAGGTGGTCGACCACTACAAGCACTGCAGCAAGGCCATGGAAGAGGCGGGCGACTTCTGCAAGAGGGCGCAAGCCTGGAAGAAGGGCGCGTAAGCAAGGACAAATAGCGGCTGGACTCTTCGGGGCCTGAAATTGCCTAGCATCGACGTTGGCGGAGTCGACCTGTACTGCGAGGAGAAGGTTCCGAAGGCCGAGGCGGTCAGGGTCCCCCGAGCGAGACACTTCCCCCACATGGAGAACCCGGAGTTCTTCAGCGAAAAGGTACTGGCATCGTGGAGGGAACGGGATGACTGAAACGAAGTTCGAAGCAATCAGGCAGAAGGTCCTGATCGAAGCCGGCCCCGAGGAGGTCTACGACGCCTACGTGAACCTCGAGAGGCACGCAGAGTTCACCGGTTCACCCGCGATCGGGACGCCGAGGGTAGGCGGCAGGTTCACGGCGTGGGATGGGTACATCTTGGGGAAGTTCCTTGTGCTGGAGAGTGGGAAGAGGGTGGTTCACGAATGGAAGACGACCGAGTGGCCCGCGGGGTACCCGCCGTCGCTCGTCGAGCTGACGCTCAAAGAGAAGGGGAAGAAGACCGAGCTGACCATGGTCCACTCCAGGGTTCCGGCCGAGCAGGCGGAGGAATACGCACAGGGATGGAAGGACTACTACTGGGAGCCGCTGAAGGAATACTTCAGGAAAGACGAGTAGAAGGGCCTCAGGTTAGCTTCTTGAACTCGAAGTCGCATTTCACGCAACGCCGCATCCCGGGAGTGTCGGTGATCACCTGCTTGGTTCCGCATCTTGGGCACTCTACGGTAGCGTGGGTCGACTTGATCGAGTCGGAGTGCTGTGAGCGGACCTTCTCGATCGCGTCCCCGTAGCTGCCCCTCTTGAAGCCTGGGCTCATGCTGGTAAGGATGACTGCAAGGGCCAGGACAAAAGCTTGTCCTAGGTGATTTCTTCAAGCGTGAAGGTGAAGCGGGCTCCAGCGAACTCGCCCGTGCTGACCCTCTCCCAGGTGACATTGTAGGTCTTGGTCACGTTTGCACCTATGATGCTGATCTTGGTGGGTACCTCCGAGAAGAGCTTCTCAACCTTGGCTGGGTCCTTCGTGAAGATTAGGCTCCGCCTGCGCTTCATCAGGTACTTTACAGCCACGTTCTGGTGAGCGTGCCCCTCGACAGGGATTTTCTCGGTGCCGGTGTCGATTGTGAATGCTCGCTTTGCCAATCGCAGTCAGTCAGGTATCGGGAATGATGGTAAATAGCTTCGCTGTCAAATTACTTGCAGGATTTGCTCGAAGAGCGCTGAATAGGCCCGGTGCAGGCGCTAGGGACGTTTGATGTTGGTGACGAGCAGCCTGAACTGGAGGGTCTTTCCTGCCATCGGATGCCTGCCGACCTTCCCGTAGGCCTTCTCTGGGGAGAGCGTGACCTCCTTGGTCTCGTTCACCTTCATCCCGACCAGGGCTTCCTCGAAGCCGCCGATGACCTGGTGCGCGCCGAGGACCACCTGTAGTGGTTTGTAGTCGCGGGCAGGGCTGAAGAGTCCCGCCTTCATCGCCTCGGCCTTCATGCTGGTGTCGAATACCTTTCCTCCTGGGAACTTCCCGAGATAGTGGACCGAGACCGTGTCGCCCTTCTGCGCTGAGATTTCGCTCAACGAGCAAGCACCGACAGGAAGTCCGTCTTTAACAATTGTGAATTGAGCAAAGCCGCCCCTCGCTGTTTCCGTCTGTTCATTCGAGCCTCGTGCGATTCTCCTTCCGCGCTCCGCTCAGGCTTCGAGTTCGAGTCAGGTCTTGATCTCTTCACCGCCCGAATTCGGCGTCAAGCATGAAGCTCCACACCTACCTTCGTTCGGTGAAGGGTTCTCGACCCTCCTGAATTCTCTGCCCTCCTTAAGCGCGGCCGTCGAGCCGCACCTGACTCTCCTGAACACGAGGCCGGGTCTCGAACCAAAGGGCAACCCGGAATATCCCCGGTTTCGCGCGTGACCGGTATCGATTCGGTTTGCCTCTCTTGTTCGCGACCCCGCCAACAGCGAGAGAGCTGACTCGATGCTTTCGCACGGAGTTGTTATTCTGGCTTGACTCCACTTGCTGACAAAGAGAAGACTTTCTGTTCACATTCGTATCATGCAGCCCAAAGCTGCGCCCGGGTTTGTCATGCGATGATAGGCGCGGGGCAGTTGAAAACCAATGACCCCGGGCTGTAATCTTGTGGGGCCGAGGAAAGAAATCCAGCATTGACAGCCAGGATGGTGTGGTGGAGTCCTCAGTCCATCGTTCGATGAAGGCGATCGTCAGGGCCGAACTCGAGCTTCAACGGTACGCTGTCATGGAAGAACCTCTCTTCCCCCCAAGCCGGAAGGCGTCCTGGAAGTCGTACAGGCCCGACCTGCTTGGATACAGGTCGGAAAGAGGGACGGAGGAATTGGTCCTGGTCGAATGCGAAACGAAACCGAGCATGACGAGGTTCCGCTCGAAGAACCACTCCAGCGTCTGGTTCCAGCCTTACCTCTTCAGCACAGGCTCGGTAAGGAGGATCCTCGCTGTGCCTCAAGGAAGGCTCCGGGGAGTAGACATGAGGCTCCGCCGCAATTGGGAGATTTGGATTCTTGGGGCGACAGGTCCCTTGGAGAAGATTGGGACCACTGGTGAGGACCTGGACATCACAGGTAGGGGACCCTCGGTTCGGAAGGCTGGCCTGACTGCTGAGTAGTGAAGGAAGCGAGCAAAGGTTCAGCAGGGATGGAAAAGCATGGGAACGTCGATTCCCGAAGGGAACCGCATTTTCTATAACTTCGTGAGGCCGCACACGGCCTTAGACGAACAGACTCCCGCACAGGCGGCGGGGATTGACCTCAAACTGGGCGGAAACAGGTGGATGGCTCTGATTCGGAATGCTTCCGAGAAGGCACGTTCATAAGTGCAGGCAACTCAACGGAGTTGACGTGGCGCCTGAACTACCCCCCCAGAATCCTCGGTCACACAGGACCATCTTTGTAATGACTATCATCTTGGTTATTGTCGCTGTCGCCCTTCCGTCAATATCCCTGTTACGAGGGCCTTCAAGCGTCAACATCTCGGGTTTCGTGACTGCAGGCAGTTATGGAACTCCCATCGGGGTTGCTTTTGCGGGACAGAACAGAAACCAAGGGTTCTATTTTTCTAAGGTGGTGAATGGGCAATACAACATCACAGTTCCGAATAACACTGCCTATGCAGTGCTCATCGATTTTCAACCTCTCAACGGTTCTTCTGGCACGTGTGCCCCAGGGACCATCCTTACGAATTCGCGGTGGGGCAATTCAAGCCTGACCTACAACTGGTCCTGTTTTCCCCCTTATCGGCTACCCAACGCCTAACACCGAAGCATTCATGCACAGCAGACGCAACACCCACAAATCTTAGGCTCGATGCACAGTCAAGGCAATAGAACCCAATTCGGAGAACGAAGCCCTATATACTCACCGAGGCTATTATCAGACAACTCGCACGGCCAGGAAAAGGTTGGATTCGCGGAGAAGAAGAGGCGCCTGGGAAAGCCTTGGTGCCTGGTACCAGTCCGCGAGCGGGATGGTGGCGCGTAGAGACGGGGGAACCCGGACTTCACGAAAGCCAAACCGAGGGCAAACCGGGGCGACGGCAATGGAGGAACGCTACGGAGCCGTCGTCGGAGGAAAGCCACATCCCTCCTGAAAGCCGGGCGAGTCAACCTAATATCACCAGCGTGCACCCTAGGGCGGGGAGTTGAGCCGTTCTCTTTTCCGTGACAGGGTCGAGGCCGGAAGGAAGCTGGGTGCGGCTCTGATAGGATTGAAGGGCAAGGACCTGGTCATACTCGCGATACCGAGGGGAGGGGTAGTGGTCGCCAGTGAGGTCGCAAGGGCGCTCGGCGCGCCGTTGGATATCGTGGTCACACGGAAGATCGAGGCTCCCGGTGAACCCGAGTATGCGCTTGGGGCAGTCACCCAAGAGGGCGACGTCATAATGGACAGGCAGGCGGCGGAATCGTTGGGAGCGAGCAAGGAGTACCTAGACTCGCAGGTCAAGAAGAAGAGGGAGGAGGTCAACGAGAGGATGAAGAAGTTCAGGGGGGACGCTCCGTACCCGGACTTGCAGGGGAAGGTGGTGGTCATAGTCGATGACGGAATCGCGACCGGGAGCTCGGTGGGAGCCGCCGTGATGTCTGTCAAGAAGAGAAGACCGAAGGAGATCGTGGTGGCCGTTCCCGTGGCTCCGAAGGACGCTGTGGAGACCCTGACGGGCGACGGGTACCACGTAGTCTGCCTGGAGACGCCCGGCCCCTTCCTGGCCATCGGGGAGTTCTACGGGATCTTCGACCAGGTCGATGACGATGAAGTCAAGTTGATTCTGGACAGGAGTCGGTCCACACGAACCTAACCTCTGGGCCTCTTTAATACCACAACCTTCGCTGGGTTAACCAGTTGGACGTTAGGAGGTTCAGGGCAGACCTCTACGAGCTGGCGACGAGGGCGTGTCGCGAAGATGATCAGGCAGTCCGTTCCCAGGTCTTCGGAATCGCCGACATTCTCGTGGAACTATACAGGAGGAACTTCGTCAAGATCAACCACTCCGCATTGGAGCTGGTCTGCGCCAGAGGCCTGGCCAAGCGAGGTTACGACGTCAAAGTCGAACACAAACTGGACAGGGCTTTGGTCTGCGACGTCATGGGCACGAGAGGGGATGGCATCCTCATCGTCGAGATAGAGACCGGGTTCATCCCGCCAGATGCCGCACTCGAGCCATCACTGTACGCCCGCGGAAGAATAGCGAGCAAGATCGCAAGGTACAGCCGTTTCGCCGGGAAGTTCGCGCTTGGCACCACGCCGTCGTACGTGCTCGACATCCCTCCCTTCTTCGCGAGGCCACTTCGAGAGAGGACGAGCGAAGAGGCTGCTGAGATTAAGGCGCTCACCGACGTCCATTACAAGAAGCCCCCGGTCACGCTAGGCGAACTGATGCGCGCCCGGCTCTATTCGGTCTTCGTCGTGGACGTCGACTCCGCGACCACCCGAGAGATTGACCCTGAGACTTACCTTGAAACCGCCACCGCCTTCGTCGAAAACAATCATCCCGACCAAGGCTCATATCGGAACCGACGCTCAATTGGGCGCGGGTTCATATTCGGAGAAGCCGCAGCCCGAGGACCTGGTTGGTGAGACGAGCCTTTTGATATCTGGAACCCTCGCTGGAAAGGGATTACTTGCTGAAGCACTCTTCAGAGTCGGTGCTCTGAGGTTCGGAAAGTTCACGCTGGCTAGCGGTAGGCAGAGCTCTTACTACCTAGACCTGAGGGTGATCCCCAGCTATCCTGAGGTCTACGCGCTCACGATAGAAGCGTACAGGGAAATGACAGAGAAGATCGGAGAGAAGAACTTCGACGTCATCGCAGGGGTCGCGACGGCGGGCGTCACCATCTCCTCGCCGCTCGCATTTCTGATGAAGAAACCGATGGTCTATGTGAGGAAGGAGGAGAAGGGGCATGGGCTCGGCAGGCAGGTCGAGGGTGCTACCCGGCCCGGCCAGAGGGCCTTAGTCATCGATGACCTAGTCACCACTGGAGGCAGCATCATCTCCGCGGTCGAAGCCCTAAGGAAGACAGGCTGTGTTGTGAAGGAGACTGCGGTCCTCGTCGACCGTCTCGAGGGCGGGAAGGCGAACCTGGCAGGAGCAGGCGTGAGGCTGAACGCCTATGCTCAGGTCAGTGAACTGATCGAGGTTCTATACCAGGGCAAGATGATGACGAAAGGAGATTACGAGACCGTGGTGAAACAGATCAAGGGGGGGAAAGCGTGAGCGAAGATTCGGTCAGGGTGCAAATGGGCAGTTTGCAGCTTGCAAACCCCACCCTATTGGCATCGGGCATCTACGGCAGTTCGCTCTTGAGGGTCGTGGAAGCCCTGAAATTCGGGGCAGGAGGCGCAGTGACGAAGTCGATTGGGCCGGTGGCCAGGGAGGGATACAAAGAACCGACGCTGGTCGAGGTGGAGGGAGGGTGGGTCAACGCCGCCGGGCTCCCCAACCCGGGCGCAGAGAGGTTCTCAGAAGAGTTGGGCTCCATCCGGGGGAAGAGATTGCCGGTCTTCGTGTCGATATTCGGTGGGGACGAAAAGGAGTTCGCACAGGTCGTGAAGATTCTGGATGCCAACGAATTCATCGCATACGAGCTGAACCTGAGCTGTCCACATGTGGCAGGCGTCGGCTCCGAGGTCGGACACGATCCGGAGTTGGTGAGCCAGGTCGTGAGTGCCGTGAAGTCGAAGACCGAGAAGCCCGTGTTCGTGAAGCTCTCGCCCAACACGGAAAAGCTGGTCGAGGTCGCGCAGGCCGCGGTGGACTCGGGCGCGGACGGATTGACAGCAATCAACACTGTGAAGGCGATGCCGATTGATATCGAATCTGGCAAGCCGTCTCTGTCGAACAGATACGGGGGCCTCTCGGGCGGGGCAATCAGGCCAATCGCCTTGAGATGCGTCTACGAGCTCAGAGAGTGGTTCGACGTCCCGATCATGGGCTGCGGAGGTGTTTCAACTTGGGAACACGCCGTCGAGTTCTTCCTCGCAGGAGCTGACGCAGTCCAGGTGGGGAGCGCAACGATCAAGAAGTTTGCACTGTTCAACGACATCACCTTCGGCGTGATATCGTATCTGGAGAGGAAAGGGTTCTCCAACCTGAAGGATATCGTCGGCGCGGCCCACAACAAGGGCGGACTCGCGGCAGTTGCGCGCAGGGTGAGTCCTTGACCGGCTTTAGAGAATCGATATTGGAATCGGCAGCCAAGAACAAGAGCAGAGTCGTTCTGGCCCTCGACCTCTCGGGACCCTACGACCAAAGGCTCGGCCGAGCTGAGGAGGTGCTCGAGGCCACCAGGCACGGGATCGCGGCGGTGAAGGTGAACCACCACCTTCTCCTTCCGTTCGGCCTGCAAGGACTTAGAGGCGTCATCGGCCTTTGCAGGAAGGAAGGGCTTCCCCTGATTGCGGACCTGAAGATCAACGACATCGAGTCGACCAACCTGAACATCGTCGAGTCACTCTTCTACTTCGGGTTCAGCGCCGTCATCGCGAATCCCTTCGTGGGGAGAGAGGAGGGGCTCGGGAAGGTGATCGGGAGGGTCCACTCTCTTGGAGGTGGGATACTCTTCCTGGTTTACATGAGCCACAAAGGGGCGGAGGAAGGATACGCGCTGCGCCTCGAGGGAGGCGAGCCCCTCTACAGAGTCTTCGCCAAGCGGGCGAGGGATTGGAAGGCAGACGGGGTGGTCGTTTCTGCGAAGTCGGCCGACAAGATCGCTGAGACCAGAACGGTCGTGGGGAAGGACTGTCTGATCTTCTCTCCCGGGATAGGAGCGCAGGGAGGCTACGCCAGGAAGGGATCGTCTTCAGGGGCTGACTTCCTGATCGTGGGCCGGTCGATAACGGAATCGGCTGACCCCAGAAAGGCTCTCCGCGACCTCGGCGTCCAATAAGCGGTCACGGTGGGCTAATCAGACTGCCGAAGACGCAAGGCCGGTGGCTGAATTGGAGCACTTGCCGCCCGGGAATCCGGTGAAGCATTTGTCGACATGCGACATTCGCAACCCCAGGCCGAGTCGGGCTTAAGTCTCGAACGGCGTAATCGTGGTGTTGTACAAAACGCGACGCCAGGCTCATGCTGCCGCTGCAATCAAGCTTCATCCTCACACAGACCTACGGAAGGCCCGGCCGACCGTCTAGGACTCTAGGCTCTTCGCGACCCTGAACTGGTCCCCCACGATTGACCTCATGTTGAGGAAACCGAGGGGTTTGCCTTCGTCGGTCACGAAGAGGGTTCTGATGCGATGCTTCGCCATCAGCTTGACGGCCTCCGCGAGCGGTGTGTCCGCGCTGATCGAAATCAGGGGCGAAGACATGATCTTTCTGACAGGGATGCTGGACGGGAGGAGGTCGTCGGCGGCGATGCGGTTCAGGATGTCCCGCTCGGTCAGGATGCCCTTCGCCTCGCCGTTGACCAGCGCCAGTATGTTACCGGCGCCCCTTTCTCTCATCTTCTGAGCGGCCTTCAGCACAGATTCGTTGGCGTCAATGGTGAGAGGGTCCGTCTTCACGAAGTTCCGCACTGTGGTCACTCTGGGCTCCGAGGCCTCGAGCCAGAAGGTCAGAGAGTAGTGGCAGTTCGGGCACTCGTCGGGGGTCACCTCGCCTTCGAATGTGTGGCCGCAACGATAACACTCCCACCTCGTCATGATAGAACAATTGAAGTTTCGCGGTATATTAACAGAATGTGGTGGCGAACCACTCTGTCGTCCGTCCCTGATGGAGCCAGTTCCTACGGACTCGCGTCGGGCCTCGGAGTGAGCGCAATCATCGTCCGCGCCTTCTGCTGGCACTGAGCCGCTGTGTCCGCGTAGTACTTCCAGGCCGTGTAGCTCTCCTCGACCTTCGCGAGGAGCAGCAGGATGTCGGCGGCCTGAAGATACCGGGAAATCGCGGTCTCCGTCTTCCCGTTCTTCTCATACGCCGCGGCGTCCGCCATCAGCTGGCCGGAATACCAGCGGAGCTTCTGGGCACGCGACATCGGCGGCTTGGGTGCTGCCTGCATCGGCTCCGGGAAGGCTGAAACCCGCAAAAGACCCGTGGGTCGTATTTCGTAGACGAAACTGGTAATTCGGAACAAGTCAGCCGAACTGAATCTGCGTGCCGACTTCGATGCCGTTCGCCGCGGCGAAGCCTGCCTTGGCTTCTATCACGTAGTTTGCCTTGCAATCTACCGACGATGAAGTCGGGTAGTTCGGACAGGATAGCGAACACGGCTGTGCGTCTGCGTACACATAGACGACCCGGCCCGTGTTCCCAGTCGCGTTGATCCAAATCATGTCCAGGCTCGTGTTTGTGTCGTACATCCAGAACTGGTAGTTGCCCATCGCAGGGAAGGCGAACAGCATCGTTGTGGTGTTCGTCACCTGCCTGTTCATGAGTCCGGCGGCTCTTTGGGCATTGTTGGTCGCGATGTACGTGAAGGCGTAGGTCCTCCCGTCTACGGTGAACTCTGTTGGGACAGGCGAAGTCACCGAACCGGACATGCCAAGCGTTGCGTATGCTGCAATCGCCAGCAGAAGAGCCAGGACTCCTATGGCAATCAGGTCCCGAGGGTTCCTGAGAAAGCTCATTCCAGCATCCAGGAGTCGATGTGCTGAGGGCTATTTGAGGAGAAAGCGAGCGGCGGATGTGGAGGTGTCTGAAGTCATAGGAAGCGAGGATTCTACGCAGATTGTCTTGAGCCGCACTTCGGGCAGAACATCGCCGAGGATGCCATCTGGGCGCCGCAGAGTGGGCAGAACCTCATCCCCGCCTGTGGAGCTGACGCCATCGTAGACATCGGCTGCCCAGCCGCGGGCTGCGGAGCCTCCTGAATGGAGAAGAACGCAATGATCTGGAAGATGTAGGCGACAAAGAGTATGATGAAGCCGACGAGTACTATCGACAATAGCGCGCCGACGAAGTACAGCGTTCCTGCAGTCCTGAAAGAGTCGACGTTGAGACGAGTCGCCATCGTACCGTACGCTCGCCTGATGAACAGTGAGGATATGACTAGGAAGACCCAGATTACAACCAGGGCCCCGATGACACCGAGGATTGTCCCGACTCCCGCCGTGAACGCCCCGAAGATCAGACCGGTGAAGAGAAGGAAGGCCACAACAGCGACCCCGATTATGGCAGTGATGACAGCATAGACCATGTTGTCGAAGACCGTCTTGTCGCCAAGGTCGTCGGAGACGTACTTGGCGGCAATCAGAATAAGGACGTACCCGATTATGCTGATGCCCGGGACAAGCAGAAGGATAGAACCAATCCCGCCGAGCATCTTCGCATCCCCTAGTTTGCCCAAGACTCCGACGCCATGGAGCTTGGAATCTTTCCTAATAACGGTGAGCGGACCCTCCGACCGTCAAGTCCTTGTGCAGATTTCTGTCTACTTGTATCTGAACGCAAGGAGGCCGAAGAATGATCGATGATGGACTTCGGCAGTCGCCTTCCAAGAGAGCCCGGTTTCCCGGAACCACCGCGACCCCGTGACCCGCTCCTTCCGCTGCGGCCTACCTCCTGAGACGCAGTCGGCGCCTGGTTCATTAGGAAGCCCGGAGATCGGATGTGCCAACCATGAGCAGTGAAATCAAGGCGAAAACGAAACACGGAGAGATGACGATTGACCAGATTGCTGAAATCCAGCCAGGGATGGCGAAGATCATGCAGGCCATCTCCCACGACTATTCCTATGCCTACTACGCGGCGAAGGGCGGCAACTGGAGGCTGGCCGCACACGAGCTGAGCCTGGTCAGGACAGAGTTCAGGACGGCAAAGGTGACTCGACCGAAGTATGCCGAAGAGTTGGACGTCTTCGATGCGGAGTGCCTGGTCCCAATCCTGAAGGCGATACAGAATGAGGACTGGGGAGCTTGTGAGGAGGCCTTCGAGAAGGGAATCGAAGGCTCGGACAAGTATCATGACAAGCATGGATGCAACTACATCAAGTTCGTCCTGCCAAGAGAGCCGCCTGCGGATCTGCACCTGGGTCCGACAGAGAGCTTCAGAAGGGAGAAGGCGAGGACGGGCGGAGCCGCTTCACAACCTTCGCCTTGAGCGCTGAGGCGGCCGAGATGACCTGGTCCTGGGCGTACGTGTGAGGGTCGAATTCCATGCAGAGAAGCACGTCAGACTGCGACACCCTGTCGATCAGCCCTTGGTGACTCACGGTCCCTTCTCCAGGGATGAGGTGGTCGTCTGTCGCGCCAGCGTTGTCGCTCAGGTGGATCTCTGCGAGCTTCGAGCCGACCCGCTCGGCGAGGTTCAACGGGTCGAGCCCGCTGATGTGGGCGTGGCCTGTGTCGAGGGTGAAGCGTGACCCCTCCACCTGCGCCAGCATCAGCTCCAGCGATTCGATGGTGGAAGCCAGAGGGAAGTGATACCTCGACCTGCTCTTGGCCTGGTTCTCGATGCAGATGGTCAGCCTGCCGCCGCTTTCCTTGACCAGCCCCCGCAGGATCGAGACCGAGTTCTGAGTTGACTCAGGGACAAGTGCCTCGTTGTAGACACTGCCTGGGTGAAAGGTGATCATAGACGCACCCAAGTGTTCGCCGAACTTCACAAAGTCTGTCAGAGTTCTCGCCACGGCACCCCTTACAGGCTGAAAGGGGGTCGCCATGTTGAGGTCGGTGAAGGGGGCGTGTAGCGTCAGAGTCATATCGTAGCTGGAGAGCGTCTCCTTGAGGCGCTTCCTGTCGGTCCACTCGTGGTAGGCGTGCGGGACCTCCCCCCAAATCTCGATGTACTCGAAGCCGGCGTCGCCAATGGCCCTGACCGCAGAGTTCAGGTCAGCGTTGAGAAGGGACCAAGTGCTCACGCCAAGCTTCATTCGCTAAGGCCTCCGTCCAAGGCAGAGCCGTTCCGGACCCGCGGTCGCTGTCACGATGTGGGAGAGCTCTGTGCCGCCCGGAGCCTCTTCACAACTTCCTTCAGCATACCCAGAGCGAGTTCAGGTTGGACTTTGATTAGCGAGGAAAAGGCCCATGACGTGATCGCCCAGCACTTCGTGGGCTGGAGCGCTATGACGTCCGCGGATCTTGGTAGGTCGTCGATAAGCGACATCTCGCCGAAGAACTGGCCCTTTGAGAGCGTGGCTAGTACCTTCCCCTTCTTCCGGACCTCCGCCTTCCCCTCAAGGATGAGGAAGAAGCCGACGCCTGTCGTGCCTTCGGTGACTATCGTGTTTCCTGCCTTGTAGGAGATCTCCTTGCCCTGCGCGAGGAGCTTCTTCTTGTCCTTCGCATTCAGACCACTGAAGAACGGGACCGAACCAATCATCGAACTTGCATCGGGAGAGCTTGCCATTCATGTTCCAACCCGCAATATCTGATTTAAACCCACCGTCAGTTCCGAGCCGGGTCTGTCGAGCGTCGGCGACCCAACCTCGAAGGTCCCGGGCCCCGCGCGGCTTTCGAGGTGGTGATTGCCGTTGTGAGGGAGCGTCCTAGCGAGGAGAGCCCGGAGCGACGAAGGCGATGATCTCGCCATATGCTCCGCCATGATAGACGGTGCACGTGGGGCTGAGCGAAAGTCGAGCCTCTCGAAGAACTAGCGAAGCCTGGCTGCTCCGACTCTGTCCTTGATCAGCGGCCTGACCATGATCTTCTTCTTTGGTGCTAGAGACATCAGCGTCTTCTCGTAGGCTGACCACTTTACGCCCAACTTTTGGGCGACCATCATCTCAATCATCGTGGCGAAATCGTGTTCGTCTCTGTACGGTGCCCTGGGATCATTCCCAGGTTCGGCTTCGATCGGATGCATATTCTTCTGTCTCTCTGCTTCGAAGTTGACGTCGAAGGCTACGACTTCGTTGTCTGAGATGCCATTCTTCTTGCAGAGTTCATACTCGATCATCTCGTGGAGAGCGACCAGGAAGACGTACCGCTGGTCCTTCATCCTGCTCACACGGATCTCGGCAGGCCTTCCAGGTATCCAGTCACCGACCGTTTCATACCTCTGTTTTCTGTGAGGGACCTGCGAAATCACGAAGTCGGCCTTGCGGTTCCTACCCGTGACCAGACTCCTCGGTCGGAGTTGAGTGTGTCGGAGCTTGGCTGACCTGCGCCCGAGGTGGGCCGAGCTTCGCCTAGACTGACGGGAAGGCATGATATTCGGAAAAACCCAGCTCGGAACCCCCTAAGGGATAGACTGTCTAAAGACGGCCCCTCTTTGGTGAAGCAATCTTGAGCCCGTTGAGACGTTTGGAAACCGGGTTCGCGAGATGGTTTCATCCCCGGCTTAATATCCGCGAAGCGATGTGAACGGGGTCGTATGAGACGTGAAATGGGCTTCAAAGGGCCGTTCCGGACCGGCGTCAAACGCCCCAGAATTCACCCCCGAGCGGCTGTAGGGACCTGATTTCGGCTCCTTTCTGGCTGACGTGGACGGCTATCCGGGTCGCGGACGCGGTGGCCCGGCCGCCTAGCGCGACTTGGGCATGTCCTTTTCGTGCTTGAGTGCCGCGGAGTTGATGCAGTATCTCAACCCGGTCGGGTTCGGCCCGTCGTCAAAGACGTGACCGAGGTGGGCGCCGCAGTTGCTGCAGGTCACCTCGGTCCTCTTCATGCCGAAGCCGTAGTCCGATTCTTCCTTCACCTTGTCCTTGGACGTGGGCTGGTAGAAGCTGGGCCACCCCGTCCCCGAATCGAACTTTGTGCCGGAGTCGAAGAGCTCCGCGCCGCAGACCGCACAGTGGTAGGTCCCCTCGTCGTGAGAGTCCCAATACTTGCCGGTGAAGGCTCTCTCGGTGCCCCCCAGGAAGCAGACGTCGTACTGATCTGGCGTGAGCTGACCCTTGAGCTTCTCTTTCAGGGCTGCCTTCTCCTGATCGTTCACGAAGCATTTTGGGCACTCCCCACAAATAAGTCTTCGAGTAGCCTGGAAGATTTTCTCTCGTCTTCAGTTGGTCGCCCCTTCTGTCCCAGATTGGTTGGCGATCAGATTGGTCCAATCCCATTCGAGAGCTTTTATAGAGTAAACAAAATCGTGCCGACCGTAGATGTCCGAAGAGGACCAAGAACTGGAAGAAGACTCCGACGAGGACTCGAACGAGGACGGAGGGGAAGAGGACTCGGAGTTTGACGGGTTCTGAAAAGAGTGTCAGAATGGTTGGCAATCATCGAGACTGGTCGGTGATGCTCGCCTTCAAGTTAGCAGACCTAACCACTTGTTGTCTGTCTGAACGCATACCCCCGCGACTTGTGCGGGTGTCTGTCCCTCTAAGGCCATGTGAGGTTTCACGAAATTGCATTGGATTCTCTGTCCCTCGGCTATCGGAGTCTTGAAGGACTTCCACCCTCTCTGAACCTTGTCCCTCTCCCTCAGAGTCCCGTTCATCCTCTCGATTCTGTCGTTGGTCGCGTCGTGCTTGCGAAGCCCCGCCTTTGCGACGAGCTCAGGCCATCACATTGCGGCGACACATACGAGCAGACACGCACCAATAGATTAATGTGCGATTGTGAAAGTGCCTCGGTCATGAAGCCCGACCAGATCATCCTGCCCCCCGACGAGATTCCGAGGAAGTGGTACAACATCGTACCTGAAATCCCGGGAGGGCTTCCCCCGCCCAAGGAACCTGGTGACGGGGAGTCGAGGATGGAGGCGCTGAAAAGGCGGATGGTCGGCGAGTGCCTGAAGCAGGAGATGTCGACATCGAGCTGGATTGACATACCCGACGAGGTCAGAGAGCTGTACATCCATGCGGGCAGGCCGCGGCCTCTGTATCGCGCGAAGCGCCTCGAGCAGAAGCTCGGTCTCAAGAAGGTCAGAATCTATTACAAGAGGGAAGACCTGAGCCCGACGGGCTCCCACAAGGTCAACACTGCAATCCCACAGGCGTACTATGCGATGAAGGAGGGCAAGAAGACCCTCGTCACGGAGACCGGGGCTGGTCAGTGGGGGACGGCCCTCTCCTATGCAGCATCGATGTTCGGGCTGCGGACGGTGGTGTTCTGGGTCAGGGCGGTGTACGACTGGAAGACGGAAAGGAGGATACTCATGCAGATGTACGGGGCCAAGGTGTACCCGTCACCCAGCGACCAGACGGCTTTCGGGAGGAGCCTGCTGGCGCAGGACCCGAAACATCCGGGCTCGCTCGGGATTGCGGTCTCGGATGGGCTTGAGTACACGGACCTGGGCGCAGACCGGGTCTACTGTCTGGGCTCCGTCCTGAACCACGTGATGCTCCACCAATCTATCATAGGCCTGGAGTCGATCAAGCAGTTCGAATCTGTCGACGATTCGCCCGACCTGGTGATCGGCTGCCTGGGCGGAGGGTCCAACTTCAGCGGAATCGCCCTGCCGTTCCTCGGGGAGGTGCTCAAGAAGAAGAGAAAGTGCGAGTTCCTCGCCGCGCAGTCTGAGGCGGCGCCGAACCTGGTGAAGGGGGAGTACAGGTACGACTTCGGCGACACTGCGGGGCACACCCCGCTGTTGATGATGTACACCCTCGGCCACGAGACGACGATGACCCCGATCAAGTCGGACGGCCTGAGGTACCACGCGGCTGGTCCGATTGTCAGCGCGCTCAAGAACAAGGGCTACGTCAGGGCCGTCGCCTATCCGAGCGACGAGCTGCTCGTCTTCGAGGCCGCGAAGCAGTTCCTAGAAACGGAGGGATGGCTGATCGCCGGTGAATCGGCGCACGCCGTCAGGGCCGCCATCGATGAAGCGAAGAAAGCAGAAGCGAAAGGAGAGGAGAAGTGCATCCTCGTCAACATCAGTGGCCACGGCTTCCTAGACATCGACGCCTACAGAAGCAAGATCAAACTGGACTAGCGAGCGCCTGCACGTGGTGCTGCGGGTACGGGCTCGGCTACCCCTCTGTCGCCCTTGGAGGAACAGGAAGCCCTCGGACGGCCCCCGGATAGTTTTAAGAGCCTGCGCTAGGAATGGGAAAATCCAGTTTGGCTAGATTTCCCACTGCCCAGGAAAGCTGGAAGGAGCAGTCCGGCACGGTTATGCAGGTCGAGTTGTCAAAGCTCTTCATCGGGAAGACCAACGTCAGGAAGAGCCCGGGAGACGTCGGGGACCTCGTGGACTCCGTGAAGGAGAAGGGGATACTGGAGCCGGTGCTTGCAAGGCCCGTCGGCGGCCGGTACGAACTGGTCGTCGGGTCCAGGAGGTTCGAAGCGGCAAAGATAGCCGGCATGAAGAGGATCCCTGCAGTCGTCAGGCCCATGACCGACGAAGAAGCGATCATCGTCTCTCTGGTGGAGAACATCCAGAGGAGAGACATCGAACCGGAGGAGGAGTACGACGCGATCGTCGCGCTGATGAAGGTGAACCCTCGAGCCTACGGGACGGTCGAACAGCTCGCGAAGGCGATAGGCAAGTCACGGAGGTATGTCGACGACAGGATTAACGCGGTCGAAGCGGTCCGCAACATCAGAAAGGAATCGGGACCCGGAATTTCTGTCAAACAAGCGCCCCTCCCGGCAGAGAGGAGGAAGGGCGTCCTCCCGGTCAGGCACGCCACATTCCTGCACAGGGCAGAAGAGGCGCCCACCGTCCAGGAGCTCCCACGCAGGGAGCGAGCCTCTCAGATGAAGGAGCTGGCTGAAACGATAGCTACCCTTCCCAGCCCCGAAGCCGAGAATGTGGTCAGCCACTTCGTGATGGCGCCGCAGCGGCCGGTGGAGGACATCAAGAACGAGGTCGCCTACCTTCATGCGGTCAAGTTGGAGATCCTGCTCGATCCACGCGTGGCCGATGGCTTGAGGAGGGCGGCGGAGGAACGGAACACGACCATGGAAGCGGTCGCGTCTCTCGCCATACACTCGTGGCTTAGGCAGCAGCGGTACGCCTGAAGACATCCTCGAACCTGTCAAGCACTGGATTGAAGGTCATTTCCTGAGGGCGTCTAGCTTATTCCCGTACTTTTCAAGGAATGCCACTTCGGACAGCGGCTTCCTGCTCTTCCTGCCGCGGAGTTTCTTCTGAGGATACCCGAACCCCACCACGATGGTGGCGCTGAGGCCCTCTGGCACCCCGAAATCCCTCTTGAACTCCTCTTGACTGATTCCTGTGAAGACCCCAGAGGCGACCCCACGGTCCCAAGCCGTGATTTGCACGTCCTGGACGGCTCTCCCGGCGTCGATCATGTGGTAGCTCCTGGTTGGATCGGTGCAGACGATTACAGCGAAGTTGGCACCGGCGACCCACCTGCCCGATGTGCTGTCGCCGGCCATCGTCCTGAGGTTCTCGGGCTTTTGGACGAGGATGAAACACCAGCGCTGAGAGTTTGTCCCGCTCTGCGTGAGCCTCGCTGCCTCGAGGACTGCCAGCTTGACTTCGGCAGGAACAGACTTCGGGGCGAACTCTCTTACGTCGAGCTTGGTCCGGACGGCTTCGGTGGCATCCATGGGTCCGGGCGGGGACGGCTAGTTAATCTCTCTTTCATGGAACAGAGTGGAAGGAAGGCCTGGTGACCCGTCCTGCCCTTCTCAGTCGCCGGCGTCGAGGTCGGGTTTGTTCATGAGGACGTCGTCGATCCTCTTCAGGACGTCGGCGTCCAACGCCGACACGAATTCGAGCGAGGCCATGTTCTCCTTCACCTGCTCCGGAGAGGTCGCGCCAGTGATCACGGTGCTCACGTTCTCGTTCTTCCGCGCCCATGCCAGGGCCAGCTGCGCCATAGTACAGCCGAGCTCCTTCGCGATCGGTTCGAGTTGCTTCACCTTGGCGATGTTCTGCGGGGTGATCACATGCTCCTTCAACCAGCCGTAGCCTTTGAGGGTCGCCCTCGAGTCCTGCGGGATGCCAGAGTCGTACTTCCCTGTGAGCAGGCCCGAAGCCAGTGGGCTCCAGGTGGTCGTACCGAGCCCCATGTCCCGGTAGAGGGGAAGGTACTCCTTCTCGACCCTGTCGCGATGAATCATGTTGTACTGGGGTTGTTCCATCTGTGGAGGAGTGAGGCCCAGCTCACGGGCGAGGCCGTTCGCCCGCATGATGTCCACAGCGCTCCACTCCGACGTGCCCCAGTAGAGGATTTTGCCCTGGTGGATGAGGTCGTCCATCGCCCTGACGGTCTCCTCGATTGGGGTGTTCGGGTCGGGCCTGTGGCAGAAGAAGAGATCCAGATAGTCGAGCTGGAGGCGCTTCATCGAGTTGCGGCAGGCCTCGTAGATGTGTTTGCGGGAAAGACCCCTGTCGTTGGGACCCCTGCCACCCCAGAAGACCTTGCTTGAGACCACGATGCTCTCGCGCCGCCATCCGAGCTTCTTGATCACGTTACCCATGACGGTTTCTGCGTTGCCTTCGGCATAGGCCTCGGCGTTGTCGTAGAAGTTCACCCCAAGGTCGTAGGCGGCAGACATGCACTTCGTCGCCATTTCCTCCCCGACCTGACCTCCGTAGGTGACCCAGGCACCCAACGAAAGCTCGCTCACGTTGATTCCCGCGCTGCCGAGCCTGCGGTAGTTCATAGGCGCCGGTCGGGAGACCGGCATTAATACTCTGCGCCGACCCCGTCCAAGAAAGCGCCCGGCGATTCCTTATGTAGCCGCCACGAAGCGAGGCCACCGTGAATTCGAGAATCGCGCTTCTGGTCGCGGTGCCGCTGATCCTCGCAGTTGTGATAGTGCTGGCCTTCCTCGGATTCTTCGCCTACCCTGGAGTGTTAGCGGTCATGGTGGTGCTGTACGTGGTCGTCAGCCTGTTCAACCGAAGGAAGTTCAAGAAGCAGAAGCAACAGCAGTGAGCCGGACGGCCGACATCAAGATAGAGGGGGCCAATCCTTATTGACGGTCATTCAGAACGCCATTCAGCGAAAGGAACCGAATCGCGGCCCCCAATGAAGAACTGAAAAGTGAAGGCTGTCTTGCGGAACGCATGAGCAGGGGAGCCATGTTCGGAATCATCATAGTCCTCATCGTCATTCTTGTCTTCTTTCTCTTGTATGATGGGTTCTTCGTTCACCCTCCGCCGACCTAGGAATGTCGCCCATAAGCCGACGCTTGACGGAGAAGACCGTGAGCCGCTATCTTGGCAGAACCCGTTCGTGTCAGAATTAAATAACTATCCGACGCGACGGCACTCGTGAGCGACGAGTTAAGCAGCGCCCGAGAGAAGAAGAGACAAACGGAGGAGAGGGCCAAGCAATACTACGACAAGATCAGGAAGCAGGAGGCCGAGGCCGCGGACCTGCGGAGGGAACTTGCTTCGAGCCAGAGCAAGCTTGGTGACCTCCAGAGACAGAAGTCCGAGATGGACAAGAAGATGAGCGATCTGCAGAGCAACATGGACAGCATGAACCGCGGGATCAATTCGCTACAGAGGAACCTCGAGAACCACAGGCAGAGCATCGCCGCTGACCAGACCGAGATGGAAAGGTTCAACGCCGAAGTCGAGCACCTCGACCACGTGATTGCAGACCTGATGCGACGGCGCTGAGGCGTCAGTCACCCTGACGACTAGGGGCTAGTATCCTCTTCTGAATTCCTTCACTTCGCCCGTTCTCGCGTCGATTATCAACAGAGCTGTCTCCGAGAACATTGCCTTCGGTTTCTTGAACTCGACGTCGATCTTCCAGAACCCCTGTAGTTCCTCCAACTTCGCCGATTTTATGTCGAAGTCATCGGCGTCCACGGCAACTTTAAGATGCGCAGCGACCCTAGACTTGATCTCGGCGAAGGTGAGAGCAGGCAACTTGATTCCGCCGATCGGTTTCTAGTACCCTATCGATATAAGGTTGAAGCGGAGGAAGGCGGGGTGTCAGGCACCCCTTGGGATTTGGATGACGAGAGCATGACCTCTCACTGGCCATTCGTCTTTGGGAGCAGCCTCACTATGGCCAGAGTCGTGAAGGCCTCGCCGATCAGGCCCAGAGTAACGGGCAGATAGTACCCGTAGGAGTTGAAGAGGAGGCTGCCTATGATCGGGGCCGGGAATGCAATCAGGCCGCGGACGGCCGCCAGCTTCCCGCCCACACTCCCCCTCTCCTCCGGGGGCGCGTTGACCATGAGGAAAGACTGCAGGGCGGGGACCCACGTGGCGATGGAGGCACCGAACACGACAGAGAGGAGTATGAATACCGGCAGGGAGCCCGTGGTTGCCCAACCGAGCATCACCACCACGGTGAGGAATTCGGAGAAGGCCAGGCACCTTCTGGTTCCGACCATGCGAAGGAATTTGGTCGCTGGATACTGGCACACGACGGTCGAGATGGAGAGGGTGCCCACAATCACGCCGATGTCTCCGCTGGAGTACCCAAACTGCCTCACCCACATGCCATAGATGATCGACCCCGCTATCCCGTACGAGAATGCGTCCATAGCAAACGGTGTGAAGAAACGGAGAAACCCAGGGGGCAATCGGACGACCTGCCTGATTGAGAAGGAGTCTCTGCCCCCCGAGCCTTCTTCGGGACGGTGGTCTCCACCGGTCTCCTTCAAGAGCGAAATCAGGCAGACCAGATTTGCGAATTCCAGGACGGCCGCGGCCCCGAAGATGACGTAGTAGCCGAAGGCATCTGCGATGAAACCGCCAGCGAAGGCAGCAAAGGCTCCGGGAACCTGCGTGAAGAAGAAGATGACGCTGAACGCAACGTCGAGCTTGGCCGGGTCCATGGAGACCGATTCCGCTACCATCGCCTGAGAGGCAGGGCTGCTCATCAGGGAGAGCCCGAACAGGACGTAGGCGAGAGCCAAGACGGGCAGACTGTGCGTGATGGTGACCGTGAAGAAGGAGACCATCGAACAGATCGCGACCGCGCTTCCGATCACGATCAGCTGCTTCCTACCGACCAGGTCTGCGAAGAGCCCCGCGAAGGGCTGCACGATGGAGCTGGCGAGTCCGCTCGGTCTGCTCCCGACGGACTGGAGAATCCCCAGCATGGAGAGGCCGAAGCCCGTGACCACGAACGGCTGGAGGACAGTGTTCAACATACTGATGTAGAGCCCCGTCACCATGCTAGTGAAGGCGAGGACCCTGATGTTTCCGTGAAGGAGGAGCCCTCTAGAAAACGTGGAGAATCCAGAGCCCCATCTGCTCAACTAGTGCAGCACCACAGGCCGCGGCGACTACGTGGAGCTAAAGAATTTCGCTCTCACGTCCCCTCCCCAGCAGATACCCGGCGACGAGGCCTAAGGCCGCCCCCCCGAGATGCGCCAACCAGTCTACGGAGGGGAGGGCGAAGCTGCTGAGGAGGAAGACAGCGAGGAACCATCCGAGCAGGTTGTAATCGACCCGCCGTTCTACCGCGTAGTCCTCGGCGACGGCCCCGGCCAGCAACCCGAAGATCCCACCAGAGGCGCCGAAGCTTGCCACGTTCGGACCGCTAAAGAGACTGGCTATGTTCCCGGCCAGGCCGGATAGGATGAACACGGCGTAGTATTCCACCTCGCAAAACTCGTGCGACAGCAGCCCATCCAGCCAGACGACAGCGACGGCGTTGAACAGGACGTCAGCGACTCCCGGGAAAGTCGGGACGACTACGAAGAGGGAGGTGAGCAGCTGCCAGTACAGGCCCGAGTAGACAAGCCAGTTGTCCTGGATGAAGTAGTAGGTCAGCTGAGTCCCTTCGATGCTCACCTCCGATGCGACGAGACCGAAGACGAGGCCGGCGACGATGGCAAGCGAGAGGTTCCTTCCCTGTGGCGATATCAAGCAAGGTTCTCCCTAGGCGAAACGATTGGGCTCACGAATGCTCCGTCAGGGCTGCTAGAACGCATGACTCGTGGCGTGCGGGGGCTACTTGGGCGCCGGCTTGCTTCCAATCTCTACTAGCTGGAAATTCACCTGGTATCTCTTGCCTTTGACTTCCAGCTTGGCCGACGCGTAGTATCCGCGGGAGCCTGTAGAGAAGGTCTTCTCGTTGAGGGAGACTTCGCCGAGCTTGTCCGTGCCTTCGAAGATTTCAGCGCGCATGATTCGCCGGACTGGCCCTGCGATATTTAAGCTGGGAAAGGGAAACCGAATCATTCACTCACAAACTGTAAAAGCCCACAGCAGCAACGAGTGCGGTTCGTCTTGACAAAGAACCCCGTAATCAGTGAGATTCTAGAGAAGTACAGGGCCGTCTGGGCTCTGAACCATTCGATGGCGGTCCTCAACTGGGACATGGAGACACATATGCCCGAGAGGGGCGCTGGCTCCCGGGGAGCAGCCTCGGGCCAGCTGGCCATGATGCTCCAGAAGGCGACGGTCGGCCTCAACGACCTCGTAGTCAAGGCCGAGAAGCTACGCGACCTCGACGATGAAGAGAAGGGAATCGTCAGGGTCCTCAGGAGAGACGTGGACTTCTTCACGAAGATCCCGCCAGAGCTGGTGGAGGAGCGGGAGAGGATCACTGCCGAGGCGACGGTGGTGTGGCGGAAGGCGCGGAAGAACTCCGAGTTCAAGCTGTTCGAGCCGCATCTGGAGAAGATACTGGAGCTGACAAGAAAGATTGCAGACTGCCTCGGATACACGAAGCACCCGTACAACGCGCTGCTGGACCTCTTCGAAGAGGAGTTCACGGTGCGGGACGCCGACGAAGTCTTCTCGCGGCTCGTGCCAGGCACCAGGAAGATCCTCGAAAAGGTCACGTCCGCGGGGGTCTATCCTCCGAAGCATCCGCTGGAGTCGGTCAAGTACGACACGGACGCGATGACCCGCGTGAACGAGGGCCTCCTCCGGATGCTGGAGATGCCGATGGACAGGTTCAGGATGGACGTCTCCACGCACCCGTTCACCACCGGGATAGCGCCCGACGATGTGCGAATCACCACGAGGTACGAAGGGGTCGATTTCAAGTCGACGCTCTTCTCCACCATCCATGAATCCGGGCACGCGCTGTACGACCTCCAACTCGACGATAAGCTCAGGTTCACCCCCGTGGCCAGCGGGGCATCACTCGGATTCCACGAATCGCAGTCGAGGTTCTGGGAGAACGTAGTAGGAAGGAGCAGGGGGTTCAGCAAGCTCGTAAGCCCGCTCTTGAAGAAGAACCTCCCGTTTGTCTCCCGCTATAGTCCTGAACAGCTCTATCTCTACTTCAACACGGTCAGAAGGAGCCTGATAAGGGTCGACGCGGACGAGCTGACCTACAATCTCCACATCGCGCTCAGGTACGAGATTGAGAAGAAGATGCTCAACGGGGATCTCTCGGTGTCCGAGTTGCCGGAGGTCTGGAACGACACATTCGAAGACTACCTCGGGATCAGGCCTAAGAACGACGCGGAAGGGGTCCTGCAGGACATCCACTGGAGCCAAGGCTCAATGGGCTACTTCCCGACGTACTCTCTGGGCAACGTGATCCTGGGCATGATCTGGCACAAGATGGGAGACGGCGAGCTGGTCAGGAAATCGGTTGGGGAGAAGGACCTGATGCAGCTGAGGAAGTGGCTACAGATCAAGATCCACAGGTGGGGAGCGGTCTACTCCCCGAAGGAGCTCCAGACGAGGCTCTTCGGCGAGGCCTACAACCCGGAAAGGCTGATCAGGTACTACGAGACGAAGTTCCTAGCATAGACCAGGGCCGCTTGATCGAATCCAAGAGAACCGGGGCGGGATAGGGCTATGCCCTCCACTTGATGCTGCACCCGAACGGCTTGGTGTCCGGGACCCTGACCTCCCTTCCGGCGGTCAGATCGTCGAGCGCGTTGCGCAGGTCGGGCGACTTTACGTTCAGGCGGTCGCGGGAGTCGTCGATCCTGCCCCTGTACTTCAGGTTCCTCTTGCCGTCGAACACGAAGACGTGGGGCGTGCAGACGGCCCCGTAGTGCTCCACGGCAGTCTGGTCCTGGTCTCTCAGGTAGGGAAAGTTGAAGCCTTTCTCCTTCGCCCTGACGACCATCTGGGCAAGGCTGTCTTCAGGAAAGGACTTCTCGTCGTTGGAGTTGATCGCCACGAGCTGTACGCCCCTGGAGGCGTAGTCCCGCTGGATACCCACCATCCTGTCTTCGTAGTCCTTGACGTACGGACAGTGGTTGCACGAGAAGATCACGACCAGGACGGGCTTATCTGAGTAGGACGCGAGCGTGTGCGTCTTTCCGTCCGCGCCGGGCAGGTCGAAATCTGGGGCCTTCGCGCCCAGAGCGAGCATTTGGGGATTCATTGCCACGCACCCGGCAGGACCTGGAATAAAATCCATCGGTGGACCGGTCTTGGGTTGAGGCCTGCGGAACTCGCTCGTGAGCGATCTGGGCTACTACTATTCGAGAGCCATGCGGTGATACGGCACGACCTGAGCGAGCTCTCTTTCCCTCTTCCTGAAGTCGGGGCAGACGGACTCGAGTCTCTTCTTGAACTTAGGAGAGTGGTTGAACTCGACGAGGTGCGTGAGTTCATGAAAGACCACGTACTCCCTCAGCCTCTCCGGTAGTGCGATGAGCTGCCAGCTGAAGGAGATCCTGCCTCCACGCGTGCAGTACCCCCACTTGCTGATTTCCCTGACGTCGACGCGGCTGGGCCTGACCCCAAGCAAGGGAGAGGATTCGCGGACCTTCTTCACCACGTAGGCAGAGGTCTCCTTCAGGAACCAACGCCTGACCAGTTCTCTGATCCTCCGTCTGTCGCTGGCCCTGATTACAACTTCGTCAGCCGTCGGGCTCAGCACCAGCCCCTCCTTCGCGTCCTCGATGCAGACGATCCGCAGGTACTGGCCTCCGAACATCACCTGGTCCGGGCCCAGAATCCTCTTGGCGTTTGCCGCCCGTGCGTATTCACGGTCTATCCATGGGAGCCTCTCCTTGATCATGGCTTCGACGTCGACCCTTCTCCCCCGTGGCACCGAGACTTCGAGGGTCATGTCGGGCCTGAACCTGAAGTAGGTGTACCGCCTGCTCGTTCCCCTGACGACCGAGTACTCGATCCGGCGTGTTCCGACGTCGAGATGGGGCAACCGGTTCGGCTCTGAGGTTGGCGTAGATTAGTCTTGGTTGGTTCGGGAGGAGGAAGGCGGCGCCGAGAGCTCCTGCTGCGTTCAGGCAGCCCTAGCCGCCCAGTTCGCGGTGCCGAAAACAGTGGACGAGGTGGTCGTTGACCATCCCGGTCGCCTGCATGTGCGAGTAGCAGATTGTTGGGCCCACGAACCTGAAACCGCGTCGGAGGAGGTCCGCGCTGATTCTCTTCGATTCCTCGGTAGCAGCCGGAATCTCCTTCAGGGTCCGCCACCTGTTGATCCTGGGCCTGTTCCCCATGAAGCTCCATATGTACGAGTCGAAGCTCCCGAACTCCTTCTGGACGGCGAGGAAGGCTCTCGCGTTGGTGACCGCTGACCTGACCTTGAGCCGGTTCCGCACGATACCAGCGTCTGCGAGGAGGCTCCTCGTCTTTCTCTCGCCGTACAGCGCCATCTTCCTTGGGTCGAAGCCGTCGAAGGCCTTCCTGAAGTTCTCGCGCTTCCTCAGGATGGTGCCCCAGCTGAGGCCCGCCTGCATCCCCTCAAGGACGAGAAGCTCGAAGAGCTTCCGGTCGTCGTGAAGCGGAACCCCCCACTCCGAGTCGTGGTAGGCCTTGTACAGAGGGTCGTCAAGAGGGACCCAGTCACATCTTCCCTTGACGGCTGGAAAGATGCCTCTGAGCTTTCCAGAATCGCCCGGCGCTGCAGACCTAGACGGAGTTACCGAAGCAGATCTCCAATCCGCTGCTTGGTCGAGATGGTGTTCTTGTTGACCGAGATCATCTCGAAAGGTGTTCTGGCCTTATCTTGAGAATCACTCTCTTTTCGTCGGGAGTTCGATAGGGATACGTTTCCTTTCCAAGATACTTCTTGGCCAGCTTGTCGATGTGCTCATCAGCCCCTTTCGTAGTCTGCTCGGTCACTACCCCTCTCACGTTCACCTTCTCGTACTGGTTTGATGCGTCCGCAATGGAGATGGCGACCTTCGGCTTCCTCTTCGTGTTCTTCTGCTTTATTCTCCCCAGCGCAGTGTTCACGAGAATGTAGTCCCTTCCTTCGTGGTCAACCCATACGGGAGTGACCTGCGGCGAGCCGTCCTTCATCACCGTCGCGAGGTAGCCGAAGTTCTTCCCTTCAATGAGTTTGATTGCCTCTTTGGTCAGTTGCATTGATTTCCGCTGCCTGAATCGTAGGCCGAGAGCCACTAATAAACAGACTCAGTTTATCGAATCGCTCTCTAGAAGGTTTAACCGAAAGCTGCGATCTCCGTCCAAGTATGAAGCATGTCGTGCTCGGGACGACCGGTCTGAGAGTCTCAAGGTTGTGCATCGGCTGCATGAGTTTCGGCGGACCGACATCGAAAGGATACGAATGGTCCCTCAACTATGAAGACTCGAAGAGGGTCATCGACAGAGCAATTGATCTTGGCATCAACTTCTTTGACACTGCCGACGTCTATTCCAGCGGAAGGTCCGAGGAGATTCTGGGGAGAGCGCTCGAAGGGAGGAGGAACGACGTGGTGATAGCCACGAAGGTCGGCCTTCCCACGGGCGCGGGGCCTGGAGAGCGCGGGCTGGGCAGAAGGCACGTCCTCCACAACCTCGCGAAGTCGCTGCAGCACCTCAGGACAGACCGCATAGACCTGTACCAGATCCACCGCTGGGATTACGAGACGCCCATTGAAGAGGTGCTTCGAACGCTCACGGAGGCCGCGAGAAAGGAGAAAGCGGTCGACCACATCGGGGCTTCGAGCATGTGGGCGTGGCAGCTGGCGAAAGCGCTCTGCACCAGCGACAGACTGCAACTGGTCAGGTTCGAGACGATGCAGAACCACTACAACCTAGCCTACAGGGAAGAGGAGAGGGAGATGATCCCCCTGTGCAGAGAGGAAAGGATAGCCGTGATGCCCTGGAGTCCCCTGGCCAGGGGGTTCCTAACGGGAAAGTATAGGAGAAACGGGAAACCGACGAGTCTGAGGTACCGGAAGGACAGCATAATCCGGGAGAGGTTCTTCAGGCCCGAAGACTTCGACGTCTTGGAAAGGCTGGTGGAGGTCGCGAAAGAGCAGGGAGCCGAGCCGGCGCAGATTGCCTTGGCTTGGCTCCTCGGGAAGAAAGACGTCAAGGCCCCGATAGTTGGTCCGACGCGCATCAGACAGTTGGAGGAACTGGCGGAAGCCGTCGACATGAAACTGACGCAGGACCAGGTAGAAAGGCTTGAAGAGCCCTACAAGCCTCATCCGGTGCTGGGACATCACTAGTTTCCAGTGCGGGACCTGGCTTGAAGGCCTGATTGCCGCGGCGAAGTAAGTGGAACATAGGACGTTCAGACCATGCCCGTCATGATCTCTCCCCGGGTGTTTCCCGCCAAAGCTTAAGTCTCGACCGCGAGGGCACGGGTCAGCCTTGCCCCAGGATCTCATCCGGTACACGGTTTCGATGCTTCGAGCGAACGCACACTACTTTGACGTCGCGATTGAAATCCCAATCCCGACCGGCGGACGCGCTGGCGAGCTCCGGCTGGCGATGCCTGTCTGGACACCGGGGCACTACGCGGTCGAAGACTTCGCACGCCACGTCACGGAAGTGAAGGCCTTCGACTCAGGCAGCCGGAGGGAACTCAAGGTGACGAAGCTCGAAAAGAGCCTCTGGTCGGTCGCACTTCAGGGCTCCGAGAAGCTTCGCGTCGAATATCCGGTCTACGCTTTCTCCTACACGGTCGACACCAGTTACATCGACAATTTGCACGCGCTGATCAACGGGGCCAGCGTGTTCCTCTATCCTGAAGGCATGCAGGGGATGCCGGTGAGGCTCGTGTTGGTTCCCCGGCCTGAATGGAAGGTGGTCTCGACCGGGCTCCAGCGGGTCTCGGAATGGGAGTTTGCGGCACCGGACTACGACGTGCTTGTCGATTCACCGCTCGAGGTCGGGAACCAGGAGGTGCGCCCGTTCGACACTGGAGGTGCCAGGTACGACGTCTCCATTTTCGGAGAAGCACCGATTGACTTCGGGAAGCTCGTCGGCGACATCAAGGGGATCGTGGAGCAGACCACGCCGATCTTCGGCCAGGTGCCGTACGACCGGTACGTCTTCCTGGTCAACTTCACGGACACTACCGGAGGAGGGCTGGAGCACCTGAACAGCACGATGTGCTTCTCGCCCCGCCTGAGGATGATTCCCAAGGAGGAGTACAACCGATCCATGGGGCTCTTCTCGCACGAGTTCTTTCATGCCTGGAACGTCAAGAGGTTGAGGCCCGTTGGGCTAGGGCCCTTCGATTACACTGCAGAGACCTACACGAAGTCCCTGTGGATAGCGGAAGGCATCACGAGCTACTACGACGACCTAATCCTGAGACGGTCGGGTCTCTACTCGGCGGAGGAGTACCTCGACGCCCTCGTCTCCAGTGTCAATGTCATGAAGTCCCTGCCGGGCAGTGGATGGCAAAGCGCCGAGGAGGCGAGCTTCGACACGTGGACGAAGTTCTACAAGCAGGACGAGAACTCGCTCAACGTCACTTCTTCCTACTACACTCAGGGCACAGTCATAGGTTGGATGCTAGACATGGTGATACGAGACACGAGCCGGGGCGGCAAGAGCCTCGACGATGTGATGAGGAAGCTCTATCGCGGCGTCTTTCTGAAGGAGAATCGAGGTTACACCGACAAGGAGTTCGAGGCGGCCTGTGTCGAGCTGGGCGGTCACGACGCAGTGGAGGTGTTCAACGCCAGGGTGCGGGGAAGGAGGGACATCGACTACGACCTTTATCTGGGACACGTCGGCCTGAGACTGACTGTCAAGGAAGAGCATGCGGAGGAGAAGGGCTTCCTGGGCGTGAAGCTGAATCCCGAGGGCGGCAAGACTACGGTCACGATGCAGCTCGCCGGCTCTCCTGCCGAGGCGATGGGGCTTGCCGTCAAGGACGAAATCTTGGCAGTGGGAGGATACAGGATGGGCTCGGACAAGCTCTCGTTTTATGTTGGGACGATGAAGCCCGGTAGGAGCCTGAACCTCACCATCGCGAGGAACGGGAAGCTTACGGAACTGAACGGACAGATCGGAAAGAGGCCTGTCTTCGAGTACAGGATCCAACCCGTCAAGGACGCGACCGACGACCAGAAGACCCTCTTCAAGGGCTGGATGCTCGCTGACTGGAAGGCCGAGCTAAAGTATCCGGAGTATCCGAAGTCGCCTGACAGGAAGCCTATGTTCGACTACGTCTGACCTCGTCCTGATCCAAGACTTTGGCCGAGAGGCTGTGGGATTCCAGCGCGGCGATGGTCGGCCTCAGCTGAACGATGGCGCACCACTTCACTGACATACTCCCACCCCTAAAGGGTGTGGGGTTCTGGCGTCTCTCGGATTCATAGAGTCGCGCCTCTGGGGATATCAGTGTTCCCCTCCATCGCATCCCTGTCTGCGATGGATTGACCTATGCTCGGTCGCAACGCGATGTTGAACCCCGCGTTCGCGTCTGCATGGTCAACGTGGCCGCACTGGCACACGAAGTCCTTTCCTGTTCTTGTCCCTACGCTTCCGCACCGAGAGCACTCTTTCGACGTGTTTCTCGGCTCGACGTAGACAATCGGAATGCCCCTCAACCAAGACCGCATATATTTGAGCATTCGCTTGGAGGACAAATTCATCCCACCGCTGAAGCATGTGGGCGTTCTTTGTCCTCCAAACCTCTCTTCGGTAAACTAGTTCAACAGACCTGGCTATAGAGAAGAGTTGCCGAGGCTACTCTCAGAGTTTGAGCCCGAAGGACTGGGCGAAGTCCTCAAACTGGTGGTAGACTGCTAGAAACTCTGTGCCTTTATCGGAGATCATGTACTTGGAGATCTTGTCGCCGTTTAACTCCAGCAAGAGACCAGAGCCCACCAGCTCCGAAAGAAGCTTAGACATTCTGGTGTACGACAGATTCCCCTTACGCAGTAGGGTAGTGACTCCCACGCCGTTACCCTCTGTGTTCATGTTTTTTGCGGTGCTGAGTACATCAGCAATTATCCTCACCTGTGTCCTATATTGTGCCATCTAGCCTCACTCTTCCAACGGCGAAATTCAAGACAGGTATGAACAGGATAAGCAAACCGATTTCTTTCATAATAATCTGCAAGAGTAAAAGAACATCAACGTTTAGGTACAATAGTGATAACCACTGGACGAAGGTCCCGAGGCTGATCATGGCCAATCCGACCGCTATTAGCAGGGTGTCCGGTTTTCTCGTCCTCGCATAAGAATAGAGCGTTTCAACAACCCCGTAGAGTACAAAATAGAAAGATAGGGTACTCAATATGTCGATCAGCTGCGCACCCGAGAAGCTGATTACCGGGAAGATCAGAAGCGCGACACCCATCCTCTTGGACATCATAACATCCAACGCGTGGGAGAATGCAAGGAAGAAATACCCTGTCGTTTCAAATAAGAGGCCTGCGACTACTGCCATCGTCGGAAACGGCAAGTTAGGTATGACTTGACTGAGCCCCACAAACCCCTCCACAGCGAAGCCGAAGCCAAGGAAAACGAAGGCGGCGGTGAGTCTGAGCAGTGACGAACTGTGAATCCTTCTGACTCCGCGGTAGGCCACGTACGCAATCGAAAACGAAACGAAGACGCCTATGAATTGGAGCACGTCACTAATCATTTCCATGCCCGCAGGTAAGGCCAAGAGTACAAAACCTTAGGAGTCGTTTCCGGTATAAAAGTTTGCCGCGACCAGATTCTAGTTTCTGGTTCTGGATGTTTTGTCAGGTTGTCGGTAGCCCCCAGTGGACGGGATTCTTGGCGCCCTGTGGCCTCGGTAATGCGTTGCCAGACTGAGAGATCACGAGTCTGAACCCTAAAATAGCCTTCACGGCGGTTCGAACCTCGGGAAATTCTTGGCAGCCATCGAGAGCAGTGCATCGGGGTTTCTAAAAGGCCGTCTGTCTCCCAGAGACTTTGCCCGCCTCGAGGCGATCCGCAGCGACGCCGTCCTGAGGTTCGTCGCAAAGTACGTAGAGCTCTGCAACCCAGCCAGCGTCTACGTCTCCGCCAGCACGCCCGAAGACCTGCAGTTCGTCAGGGACTCGGCTGTCGCCGACGGGGAGGAGTCCCGGCTTTCGGTTGACGGTCATACGGCCCACTTCGAGAGCTATTACGATCAGGGGAGGGACCGCGAGCATACCCTGATACTGGTCCCGGGGGGGGCAAACCTAGGCCCCGGCATCCGAACTGGGGACAGGCTGGAGAGGATCAAGGAGGTTCGGTCTCTACTCGGGGGCATCATGGCAGGCCGCCGCATGTTCGTCTCGTTTTACTGCCTTGGTCCCATCGGCTCGGTCTTCTCAATCCCCTGTATCCAGCTGACCGACTCCAGCTTTGTCGTCCACAGCGAGAACATCCTCTACCGACAGGGGTACGAGGAGTTCCTTCGCCAGGGAGCAGCCGCCAGGCCCTTCAAGTTCGTGCATTCAGAAGGAGAGCTCGACGAGCGCAAGACGTGCAAGAATCTGGACAAGAGGAGGATCTACATCGACCTCGATGGAGAGATTGTCTACACAGTCAACACGCAGTACGGAGGCAACTCCATCGGACTGAAGAAGCTCGCCATGAGGCTGGCCATCCAAAGGGCGTCCAAGGAGGGATGGCTCACCGAGCACATGCTGGTGATGGGCGTCAACGGCCCCGCAGGGAGAAGGACCTACTTCACGGGCGCATTCCCGTCAATGTGTGGAAAGACTTCCACAGCCATGCTCGAAGGAGAGAAGATAGTCGGCGACGACATCGCCTATCTCCGCAGGGTGGACGGACGGGTGCGGGCAGTCAACGTCGAGAAGGGCGTGTTCGGCATCATCCAGGGGATCAATCCGAAAGACGATTCCGTTCAGTGGAAGGTCCTCCACAGCCCTGGGGAGATCATATTCTCGAACGTGCTTGTGACCCCCGATGGTGGCGTCTTCTGGGATGGCATGGGCGGAGCGCCTCCGCCCAGGGGGAAGAACTTCAGCGGCGAATGGTGGCCGGGGAAGAAGGATGAGAAGGGGAAGGAGATACCCGTCTCTCACCTGAACGCCCGCTTCACAGTCCCACTGGATCTGTTCAGTAACCTGGATCCGGTCATGGACGACGCCGCTGGCGTGCAAGTAGGCGCCGTCGTCTATGGAGGCCGCGACTCCGACACCTGTGTCCCGGTGGAAGAGTCACTGGGGTGGGACCACGGTATCATCACCTTCGGCGCATGTCTAGAATCCGAGACCACGGCCGCCACCTTGGGGAAGGAGGGTGTTCGTGAGTTCAACCCCATGTCCAACCTCGATTTCCTATCCATACCAGTGGGAAGGTACGTCGAGGGCAACATCATGTTTGGCCAGGGCCTCGAGCAGCCTCCGAGGATCTTCGGAGTGAACTACTTCCTCAGGAGCAAGGAGGGGAAGTTCCTCAACGACAAGACGGACAAGCGCGTCTGGTTCAAGTGGATGGAGCTCAGGACCCATGATGAAGTGGGCGTCATCGAAACGCCGACCGGGAGGATGCCCCTATATGCCGACCTAAGGAAGCTCTTCGCCGATGTCCTCGGGAAGGGCTATGCCCTGGAGGACTACGAAGTGCAGTTCATGCTCAGGGTAGCGGAAAGGCTGGCGAAGCTGGACAGGATAGAGCGCGCGTTCAGGGGCATGGACCACGTCCCCACGAAGCTCTATGACATCATCGGGGAACAGCGCGCCAGGCTCCTCGACGCCCGCTCCAGGCATGGCGACTACATCAAGCCCTCGCAGCTGTCCTGATGGGGGCTTGATCATGGGCAGCGCAGCCCAAGTTGGCCTTGCTTCTGCCGCTATCTGGTCACTATGGTCAAGACATCCTGGTCCATCAGCCTGTGGTTCATCCCGACCCTCTGCCCGCCGAACCGGACGCTCTTGCCCCAGACCTGTGCATACCTGAAGTCACTCTTCATGTTCCTGTGGACCTTGTCGCATACTTCCAGTATGGTGGTGCCGTTCTTGACTATCATCGGCTCCTCGAAGTCGGTCTCTCCTGTCCGCCGTCGCATGTAGACCCTCACGAAATCGAGTCGCCCGTAGATCTCCTTCCTCACCGTCTCGAGGTTGAGGTCGGCCTCGGCCGAGATCGGGATGAACCTGTAGGGGAGTTTCTGGGTCAGCTCGCTGGTGAAACCCGAGTTCACGAGGTCGATCTTGTTCATGACCGTAAGAGAGGGAACATAGGTCCTGTTCCCGGCCAACACGTCGAGGAGCTGCTCGTCGTCAATATCATCCCTGACGAGCACCCTACCGCTGTTGACATCATAGACTCTCAGGATGTCCTTGATCAGCGCTTCGCTGATCTTGGTGAGCTTCACCTGTGCCGACACGGCAAGGCCGCCTGAGCCTGTCCTTTCGATCACGACGTTGGGAGGCCTTTCATCCACCCTAATCCCGGCGCTTCTGAGCTCCTTCTCAAGGATGCCCCGAGCCTCGGGCTGGAAGACATCGAGGATGAACAGGACTAGGTCCGCGCTCCTGGCCACGGCGAGCACCCGCTTGCCAAGGCCCTTGCCCGAGGAGGCGCCCTTGACTATCCCAGGCAGGTCGAGGACCTGGATGCGCGCCCCGTTGTACTCCATTACCCCAGGTACGACCTCCAGAGTGGTGAACTGGTAGGGTGCAACCTTTGACTTCGCATTAGTGAGCCGGTTGAGCAGGGTGGACTTGCCTACGCTCGGGAGCCCGATCAGCACCACCGTCGCGTCCCCCGACTTCTTGACGTCGTACCCCGTCCTGCTTCCCACGCGCCGGGCTTGCTGTTCCTCCTGCTCGGCCTTCAATCTAGAAAGCTTCGCCCTCAGCAGTCCGATGTGGTGCTCGGTCTTCTTGTTGACCTGTGTTCTGTGGATGTCATCCTCAATCTTCTTGATCTTTTCCGGCAGCCCCAACTATGGGATCCCTCTTCCCACGACGCGCAGTCCCTGGATTTTAAGATAGAGTCGTGTTGCGCGAATTGCAGCCGCATCGCATTCCAACAGAGTCGTAGAGGGGTCTGCCACGGTCGAGAGCCGCCCCTCTTGGTCAGCTGCGGACTCTGGTTCGCTTATATCCTCGGCTCGACGCGCGGCGTAGTGATAGCGAGTGAAAGCCGTCCTCTTGAAGAGGCCTGGAACTCCAGGCACAATCGGCGCCGAGGTTTCGGAAGTCCCCGTTCCCGAAATCGGCGCAGGCGAGCTCCTGGTTGAGATGAAGGCGTGCGGCCTCTGCGGTACTGACATCGAGAAGATTCGAGGCGAATACACCGCAGCGTTGCCAATCCTCGGCCATGAAGCGGTCGGGGTCGTAGCCTCAGTGGGTGAAAGCGTTGTCAACATTCGGGAGGGAGACAGGGTCTTCGCCCACCACCACGTCCCGTGCAACGAGTGCTACTACTGCCTTCACGGGAACCAGACTGCTTGCAAGAAGTTCAGGAGCAGCAACATCCACCCTGGCGGCTTTTCGGAGTTTTTCAGGGTCCCCCAGTGGAACGTAAGCAAAGGGGGAATCCTCAGTCTGCCTCCCTCCCTCGGATTCGAAGAAGCCAGCCTGGTCGAGCCCGTCGGGTGCTGCGTCAGGGCCTTGGACAGATGCAATGTGAAGGAAGGTGACACTGTCCTGGTCGTGGGTGCCGGTCCTGTTGGGATTCTCCACTCTATTCTGCTTCACTCGAAGGGCGCCGAGGTGATAATCAGCGATGTGAGCAAACCAAGATTGCAATTCGCCAAGTCGCAAGTCGAATGTGTCATCGACGCCGGAAGGCAGGATGTCACCAGAGAAGTCAGGGAAAGAACGGCAGGCAGAGGCGCCGACCTCGCGATCGTGGCCTCGGGAAGCCCAAAGGCAGTCCTTCAGGCCCTGAAGTCCATCAGGGCGGGCGGCCGAGTCTGTCTCTTCGGGGTCCCTGCAAAGGGCTCGGTCCTCGACTACGACCTCAGCGACGTCTACAACTCGGAGATTTCGCTGATGCCCAGCTACGGCGCGACCAACACCGAAACCGCAACAGCGCTCAGCCTCATAGCAGCTGACAGTGAGAAGTTCAGGTCCGTCATAACTCACACCTTCCCGATAGAAGAATTCGCAAAGGGAGTTGAGACGGCCACCTCCGGAGCTGGAATGAAGGTCGTCATTACCCCCTAGATGACCGAGGCCTAGTCACACTTAAAATGCCAGCCCAGCTCTCGTCGGCCCGTAGGGTGAGGGGTTAAGAATGGACTGGGGGAAGAACAACAGGCTCTCCAGAATTATGAAATCGGGGAAGACGGTCATGCTGGCGGTGGATCACGGATACTTCCAGGGGCCGACGACTGGGCTGGAGAATCCGAGAAAGACGATAACACCGCTCCTTCCTTATGCAGACTCGTTGATGCTTACCAGGGGAATCCTCAGGACATCGGTCGATCCGGAACAGGACGTCCCAGTGGTCCTGAGGGTTTCAGGAGGTACGAGCGTTCTGAAGGACATGTCAAATGAGGGAATCACCACTTCCATTGAGGAAGCAGTTAGGCTCAACGCGTCCGCGGTCGCCGTTTCCGTTTTTGTCGGTTCAGAACACGAAAAAGATTCGCTGATGAACCTCTCTCATCTCGTCGACGAGGGAGAAAGATTCGGAATGCCTGTGCTCGCGGTGACTGCCGTGGGGAGGGAGATGAACAGAGACGCCAGGTACCTCGGGCTAGCCTGCCGAATAGCTGCAGAGCTGGGCGCTCAGGTCGTGAAGACTTACTACTGTGAGGACTTCGAGAAGGTCGTCAACTCATGCCCTGTTCCTGTGGTCATCGCCGGAGGAAAGAAGTTACCTGAAAGAGATGCACTGGAACTCGCCTCGAAAGCGGTATCAAACGGAGCCGCAGGCGTCGACATGGGAAGGAACATCTTCCAATCATCAAACCCAGTCGGGATGATCAAGGCCGTCCGCGCGGTCGTCCATGAGGGTGCCACAGCCGATCAGGCCATCTCAGTTTTCAACAATCAGCCTCGCGGCTAAGCCAATCCGATGCAGACTGGATGAGAAGTGTTTCGGCAACTAAGGCGGGAGATGCCTCTGAAGAATCGATGCATCTCGCGGCCTAGGAGAAGCGCGACGAGCTGCAGAACTCGCAAATCTGAATCTTCATCGGGGGGGACTGGCTGGTATAACAATTCCCCTTCGGATCGCCCTGCTCAGAGCCCTCTCGCCGAGGCACGCCCAATGAAGTCAGCATTTCCTTTGAACGGTTTTAAGGCCCCGCGGAGGCATCAATACCAACGTGCAGCCTGAGAGCGATTCGGATGATGATCGACCGAGGCTCGCTAGAAGGAACCCGTTGAAGCCTGCGCAGAAGCTCTGTCCGCGCTGCCTTCATCCTGTCAGAAACGCGAACAAGTTCGGAGGCTGGTTGGTCCCAATGACTTACCACTGCACGAACTGCGGATACAGAGGAACCGCTTTTCTTGAGTGGACGCCAGACGAGAGTCGTGGAGAATCGTAGGTTTGGAGCCCAGCTCGGAGCCCGTACCAAACCCCGCTGGGTCGGCACTTGCAGCCTTCTTTCTAGTTCTGCTTTCACTGACGGCGCTTCTGGTGGTGCTCTCATTCCCGGTCGGTCTGTACACGGTCTTCTTCACTCATCTGTCCAATTCGACAGCCAGCACCCTCGGACAGCCGTTCCTTTGGCTCGGCCCGGTCGCTGTCCTTCTTCCCTTCCAGGTCACGTACGGGGCGGCATTCACCGTGGTCATCGCCGTCTATTTGGCGATGTTCGTCCTGACGATCTTTCAGGGCGAAAGCCTGCCTTCCGCCGTACTCTCAGGACTTAGGAATGGTTACAGAGAGTTCCTGTCCAACCGGGCACTGCTTACGCTCGTGGCAATCGGGTTCCTGGTCTTCACCGCAGGGCTGCTGGATGAAGTGGTCTCGGCAGTCGGTGCGCCGATTGGGAATCCGTTCAGCGGCGGCAACGACCTCCTGACCTTTGTCGAGTTGGCCCTCGCACCGCTTCGAGAAGAATTCGGTTTCAGAGTACTCCTAATTGGACTCGCCGCCGTACTCGTCACTCTATCACGCCCTGGGACCTCAGTCTTGAAGACCCTTTGGCGCCCTTCAGTCGCCTACGAAGGCGTCGACAACAACACCGTCGTTCTGGTTGCAATCTGGGTCGCTGGTGCACTTAGTGCGGGCACGTTCGGCGCCTGCCACGTGGCGTGCGGCGGCGGGGGATGGGACATCGGGAAGCTGCCGGAAGCAGTCTACGGGGGCGTTGCACTCTCGTACCTCTACATCAGGTATGGGTTTCACGTCGCGGTCCTGGCGCACTGGGGCATTGACTACCTCCCCAGTGTCTTCGCATTCTACGGAGAGGGAGCGTACGGCATCCCCTGGGGGTCGACTCCAGGGTATCTCCTCCAACAGATTGTCGCGGTGGACCTGTTCGAGGTCTTCGGAATAGCATGTCTGCTCGGGGTCGCGTACATCGGGGCAGTCAAGCTTCTGGATAGGAGGCGGGAACCGCCCCTTATCCCCGCTTGAAGTTCATAAGCAGCCGACCTAGGGGAAAGACGCGGTACGAATGACAGTCCTAGGCGCTTCGATACTGAAGGATCTCGTGTCGAAATACAGAGTGATCTATCCGTCAGATCCTAGAGCTTTCGACGGAGACGGCTACGTGCTGACCGTCAGGGAGAACAGGACGCTGAACTATCTGGAACACAGGAACATGATTTCCCGTGAAATCGTCTTCACGCCCCCAGATTGCGTCGCCCACTTGACCTCAAAGAGCAAATTCGGGCGACTGGGACTCTCGTTCCTGAATTCAGTTAAGGTTCACAGCGGCTTCGTCGGGAGGCTGGCTCTCGAGCTGGTGAACCTGAGCAACGAGAGAACCCCCATCACGATCAAGCAGGGGGACCCTCTGATTCACATCGAGTTCTTGCGCAGGGAGGGTGAGCCATCTCCCTACGCCGGCAGATATATGTTCCAGTTCATGAACGACGAGGAGACTGACATCTACGTCAGAATCTTATCGGATAACTTTCCGGCCCAATTTCCAAAGGGGATATTGAAACAGAAGAAGAAGGAACGACTTATCAGGGAAGACTGACGCCTAAATGCCCAGAGCTGACCGAAGCCCCTTGTACCTGTTCCTTATCGTGACTTCAGTGACACTAGCTGCTTCGGCCACGTCTTTCTGAGTCTTGTCCTCGCCTTCGAGGGTGCATGCCACGTAGAGAGCGGCAGCCGCCAGACCCATAGGATCCTTGCCTGCTGAAATCCGGGTCTCCTCTGCCCTCTTCAGAATCTCTAGGGCTCTCCTCTTGGTCTTCTCGGATAGGCCGGCCCTTGAGGCAATCCTTGAGATGCATTTTGTCGGATCGACGACTGGCATCTTGATGTCCATTTCCTTTAGAAGCAATCTGTAACACCTTGCAATGTCTTTCTTCTTGACATTGCTTACAGCTGCCAAGTCCTTTAGTGTCCTAGGCGTCTGCGTATCCCTGCAGGCTGCGTAGAGAGACGCGGCAATGATAGCAGATATCGACCTGCCCCTGACCAGGCCCCGTTCTAGTGCCTTCCTGTAGACGTAGGCCGCCTTCTCGACCACGGCATCGGAGACCGAAAGCTTGTCGGAGAGTCTATCGAGCTCGCTGAAGGCCTGTCTGAGGTTCCTGTCGACCGGTTCGTGTACCTGACTGCGGGAATCCCACGTTCTGAGCCTGTCCACCGTGGCCTTCATTGAAGCCGAGAGCGATTTCCCGGATGCGTCCTTGTTTATCCCACCTATGACAGTCGCCAGCCCCATGTCGTGCATTGCGATGGAAGTCGGGATGCCCCCCCTGCTCCTGTCGTCCTTCTCTTCCTTTGAGAATGCCCTCCATTCTGGACCGACTTCTTCGATCTTTTCCTTGACGACGAAGCCGCATGCCCCGCAAAAGAGTTCCCCGCCGGCCGTGTCCACTAGCATCGGCCCCTTCCCGCATCGAGGGCACTTGTCCAGTGCCTTCTGCAGCTTCATCAATCTAGAGAAGTCTTTGTCGACCGACATTTCTACCACAAGCGAAATCTTTACAAGTAAGGTCAACGCCATCGCATATATATGCATTGTGGACGAATCTTACATTTTCCAAGTCCACATGTAAGATTTGCAAGAAACGGAGCGCTTCGGACGGTCTGCACCCTGCAAACAAATGGTTTCAATCCCGCCTTGGTGAGGTCCAAGATGAAGGTGAAAGTGAAAGCGCCATGAAAGGAGTTCAGGGACCAGCCGCACAGCTACTCCGCCCGATTATGGACACCTACAGGGGCTCTGCCCTCGCTGTCATCGGATGTCATGCCCGAGGGCTCGAACGCCCCTCATGTGAGCTCGACGTTTTGGTGGTCACAAACGATGGGCGTCCTAATTCGACAGTCAGGATCGGCGATGTCTTCCTCGACCTCTTCTTCGTGTCCGAGAAGGAGGTTCTGATTCCTTCAAACCCTGAGCACTCGGTCTCGCTGGCACACGCCAAGACGGTCAGAGACACCTCGCTAATCTTGTCCACCAGCCTGGCTTCGAATGAAGCCCTACTCGCCAATTCGGCGAAGAGGAGCGCTGGTAAGAGACTCGCTTCAGCATTGAAGTCGCTTGGCAGGGCCGAGGAGGCGCTCTCCAAGGGTTCGGCGATCGACGCAGACTACTGGTTGCTCTCCGCTGCGTACGACTACGCCTACTCCTTGCTCTATTCCAGAGAGGTCCCCCCGTCTCCCAGCCATCTCCTCGGCCAGCTCAGAGATCTGTCAAGGGCGGCGCCGAAGAGTTTCGAATCATTCACGATGGGCGCTGGTCTGGAGAGTTCATCAAGGATTAGCTGTAGGTCAAGGCTTGACGGCATAGCGGTGCTGTACGATGTGCTTGGTGGAGGTCACGAAGGGGGAAAAGCAATCCGGCCCATGTGGTCGGCCACAAGGCTCAAGTCCGTCAGTTCAAAGGTTCGTGAGCTGAACCAAGGGATCGAGCATGCAGAGTGCTACTCGTATCTCGGGACTGAGACGCTTAACGCCCTGGGACAGCTGGCCGCGCGAGAAAGACGGACCACCAAGACAGGCATGAGTCCGGGCGCCCTTGCGACAGGGAAGAATCGGTTGTTAGGGGACAGGCTCCTTAGGGAACTGGGATTAGTGCGAGAGCGCGACTCATTGAAGGAGGCTCTGGAGCTGTTGAAGGTCCAAGTATCGAGGTTGGCGAGGAAGACCTGAATGCGCTAATGAGGCCCTGTTCCGTCCAGCACATGCTCTTGAGGCATTCGCTCACGTATCATCCGGCCCAAAGCGATTTCCTAGCGCTTTCTTGTCATGAACCAACGTCACCGATCATGAAACTAGGAACCCTGTTGCTTTGTGCTAGGCGCTAGCTAGGCGCTAGCATGTGAGGGAGGAACTGCGAGTTACTTGATGCAAACCCAACGGACCGAGTTCAGTCACTTGCTAACCCACCCCTTCCAGTCACCATCCCTTGCTCCATGGACCTTAATCACGTGGAACTCGAGTTCATTCTCCGTCTCGCATGTGAACCCGCAATAACACTTCGCCATCCGGAGACCACCTCGACACCGGCGAGTAATACATGTTCTCGGTCGGGTCGAACCTTCCTTCAACGATTTAGGCCCATTTCCGTGCAGCCCCCCCTGACCTGCGACAAGAAACCTATCCACAGCTGACTCGATATAGACAGATTGAGGCCTCCAAGACTCTGGTAGCGCAATCCCTCAAGTCAAAATAGTGGAGATATCAACCCAGAGACCGCGTCGTTGGAACTCAAGCGGAACCTGTCCTACTTTGACCTGATGAACATAGTCGTTGGGGCCATCATTGGGAGCGACATCTACATCGTTCCGGGCCTCGTTGCAGGCTTGATCGGGCCCTTCGCGCTAGTGGTCTGGATCATCGGTGGGGCGATTTCAATGGTACTGGCGATGGTGTTCGGATACTGCAGCTACTACGTCCCGAATGTCGGAGGCTCGTTCGCCTTTGTATCAGAGGCCTTCGACGATTTCTTCGGGTTCATTGCGGGATGGAGCATGAGCATCGCGGAGATCATCGCGCTCCCCGTCTTTGCAATCGTGTTCACGAATTACCTCCAGTACTTCGTCCCCTTGTCTTACGGAGAACAACTGCTAATCAGGATCATCTTCATCGTGACACTCACCACGGTCAACATTGTCGGTGCCAAGGCGGCGGGACGACTCAACGACGTCCTGACTCTCGCAAAGCTTGCTCCTCTCATTCTCATAATCTTCCTAGGCATCGGGTCCATCGTGCTCAGACCCACACTGCTCGGAAATTACACACCATTCGCGCCAGCAGGCCTGAGCAACTTCGGTACCGTCTTGGTGTTGATCTTCTGGGCCTACGCAGGATTCGAACTTGGTGTCCTTCCTGCTAGTGAAGTCGTCGACCCCAAGAAAAACATCCCCAAGGCAATGATAACCGGCATGGCGATAGTGATATTCTTCTACGTCGTGACCAACTTTGCGGTCTTCGGAGTGGTCAGTTCGGTTGAGCTCGCGAAGAGCCCCATACCCCTCGTCCTAGTCAGCACGGCGCTCCTCGGTTCAGCCGGCGCCGTCATCACTGGCGTCGGCGCTCTCGCTTCTGTCTCGGGCACGGATGAAACAGAGGTTCTGGGCACGGCCCGTCTGATCTATGCAATGTCGAGCGATGGATTGCTCCCGAAAGGGCTCGGCAAGGTTCACCCCCGGTTCAGGACGCCCTACGTCGCGGTAATCATCGAGGGCGTGATCGCTTTGGCACTCGTGCCATTCTCCGGGATTTCAACACTCATATCATTCGCAGTCTTCAACCTCGGGGTCTGCTACCTCCTCGTTTGCCTCGCCCTGTCCGTTCTGAAGAAGAATGATGAGCACGGCCTTCGCGGTCAGAACATACTTCCGTGGCTGGGAGTGGCAATCAGCGTCTACCTGCTCTATTCCACTTCTCTCTTGGACAAGGTCATCGGGTCGGCAGCGATCCTCCTCGGGATTCCAATCTATCTCTACTTCTCCAAGAGAACAGACGTTCATGAGCTCAGACACGGACTCGCATCAGAAGAAGCTGTTCTTTCTGGGAACTTGGAGAGACAGAACAGATCCTTGGCGAAACTCGTAAAGCTGTTCGCAGCAGCATACAGGAAAATAAGGCGAAGGTAGAACCCACCGGGTCGGAGGAATCTCGACGGTCAACGTTCTCTTACGAACTGTGTGGTGGTCCAGTCCGACTTCGCGCCTCCAAAGCAGATTGCCCGCGGGTTCGCTTTAGCCATTAATCATCGTCAAAAACTTAAAGCCTCATTCGCCAAATGCCTAATTCAGTTGGAGCCCAGCCAGACCGACGCGCTCGCAAAGATCGCGGGCAGTATTGTGGCTAGCCCAGACCCGGGGAGAGCAATGAAGGCCTGGAGAGCCAAGCTCAAGATAAAGCAGGTGACACTTGCGAAGGCTTTGGCCATCTCACCTTCGGTTCTGAGTGACTACGAGAGCGGCAGAAGACCCTCGCCGGGCGTTCAATTCGTGAAGAAGTATGTCGAGGCTCTCGTCAAGCTTGATGAAGGGCAGGATCGAGTGATACCAAAACTGGTTTCCAGCGAAAAAGATGAGGCCATCCTTTCGATTGGCGAATTCGAGGGTCCAGTCGAAGCCTCAACGGTCCTGAAGGCGGTCGACGCGAGGGTGCTCGTGGGTGACGAGAAACAGGTGAAGCTGTACGGTTACACCGTTGTAGACAGCATAAAGACGATCTACGCGCTGTCAGGCCTCGACTTCTATAGGATCTTCGGAGCAACGACCGAAAGAGCGCTGATATTCACCAAGGTCGGGATGGGACGCAGCCCCCTAGTGGCTATCAGGGTATCCCAGCTAAAGCCGCGGATCGTCGTGATACACGGCCCGAAGGACCTTGACCCACTCGCAGTGGAGCTGGCGAAGCGAGAGGGGATTGTCCTGGCCCTATCGAGTTCACCCTCCGAGGACGTCCTAATCTCGGCCCTAAGAGCCATCACCATGCTACGACGGCCAGAGACTTCGCCGCGTCCCCCAAACCAATCGAGCTGAACCCGTAGAGCACTCTGGGCGCTCGAGTTGTCAGACCATTTCTTTCATACATGGCGGCAGATGGATGTGAGCCTGCAAGCCTTTTTACCACAACCAGGAACGCGAGGATAGGCCGTGCTGCCAATAATCTCCGCGACCGTCGAGTTCTTCATCGTAGTTGCGTTCTCGCTGGCGGCTGTCCTTCTCCACGCTATCGACGGAAGGGGCTTCCTCGCGAGCACGGTTGTGGGTTTCTCAATCATCTATGGTGGAGGGGTCTCCTGGTTCGTCATTGTAGCAGTCTTCTTTACTCTCGGGGTGGCCTTCACTCTCTACAAGTACGGATACAAGAGGAGGCTCGGGAGCGCGCAGGAGAAGGGCGGCGCGCGCAGCTGGCCCAACATCTTGGCAAACGGCGGGGTCGCCTCAGCGGTGGCTCTGCTCAAGTTCACGGGGCCCTCCACAGATCTTTCTGTTCTTTTCTTGGGAGCCATCTCCACGTCGGCCGCGGACACTGTGGCGACCGAGCTGGGTCTTCTGAGCCACAGGAAGCCAAGGCTGATCACGAATCTGACCCGGACCGTCGCAGCGGGGACCTCCGGGGGAGTCACCCTACTGGGCGTTCTGGGCGCAGTCTTCGCTTCACTCGTCATCGGTTCCATGGCATTCTTCCTCGGTCTAATGCCGACACAGCTCGAGATCGTACCAATCTGCGTCATAGGCGGTGTCCTCGGAGCATGCTTCGACAGCGTTCTTGGGGCTGCCGTTCAGAGGAAAGGATACTGCGTCATCTGCAACAAGTCTACCGAGGTTCTGAGGCACTGCGGAGAGAGTACGCAAGTGGTCGGGGGAGTCCGATACATCGAGAATAACGTGGTCAACCTCTTGGCCAGCGTCGTGGGGGCGACGGTCTCCCTCGCGGTCTTCCTCGTCCTTATCCCGATAGTCTAGGGTACTGAGTCGCGGCCGTCAGCCTCTCCATCAATGACGATATCGGGACTCTTTGCTGTGCACGATCGTCGCGGTTCCTTAGGGTGACCGTTTTGTCGTTCAGAGTGTCGTAGTCAATGGTTATGCAGTATGGAACACCCACTTCGTCGGCCCTGGCGTATCTCCTTCCTATGGAGCCGGACTCGTCATAGAATACATCGAGCGTCTCCTGCAGCTCCCTGAATACCTCTAGTGCGACTTCCTGGAGGCCGTCCTTATTGACCAGCGGAAAGACCCCTGCCTTCATCGGTGCGATGTACGGCTTGAGCGCCAGGAGGCGCCTCTCTCCTTCTGACCTCAGCGACGCCTCAAGTACCGCATAGAGGCTCCTGTCGATGCCCATCGAGAGCTCGAAGACATGCGGAAGAACCTTCTCGCCTCCGTCGTCGACGGTGAAGTCCGTCCCGCTCACGCTCGAGTGGCGCCCCAGGTCGTAATCACTTCGGTAGTTACAGGCGACCAGCTCGAGCCATCCCACTGAAAGGTCCACCTCCAAGTCATAGGCGACCTTCGAGTAGAAGGCCCTGTCTTCCTGGGAAAGAATCCTGAACCGGATCCTCTCCTTCGGCAACCCTGCGCCGCCGTAGAAGCGGAGCAGCAGAGCGAGATAGTAGCCGACAAGCTTGTTCGGCACCAACTCCTTCTCGATCGCCTCGGAGACGGCGACCCTGCAGGAAGAGCCGTCCGGGCTCAGCAGGGTCAGCTCGTCGTTCTGAACCAGTTCAAACCTGTCAGCATCCGTCCGCTTCGGGTTGAAGAAGACCTCGACCTCAGCCTGGATGAGCTCCCTCAGCCTGATGAGCCCCTGCCTGGGAGCGATTTCGTTTCTGAAGCTGCGCCCCACCTGTGCCACCCCCACCGGAAGCTTGACCCTCTGGGTCTTGAAGAGCAGCGGGAAGTCCACGAAGATGCTCTGGCAGGTTTCGGGCCTGAGATAGGCCTCCTCCTGAATTGGACCGATCCCAACTCTGAACATCATGTTGAAGCGGCTCGTCCCTGAGAGTGCCGTGCCGCACTTCAGGCACTTCACCTCCGCCTTCGCCATCAGAGAGTCGTATTCAGAATCCTGGAGCTTCTCAGGCACTTGCTTGCGAGTTCTTTCTTCTATGAGCTTATCGGGCCTGAAAACGGAACCGCACTTTGAGCATCGGACGAAAGGATCCGTGAAGCTGGAAAGATGACCAGAAGCCTCGAACACTGCCTTCGGAAGGATTTGCGACCCGTCTATCTCGAGCATTCCGTCCCTCTTGACTATCATCCGTCTCCACAGCTCCACCAAGTTGTTCCTCATCGATACGCCGAGGGGTCCATAGTCCCAGAAGCCGGCCGGAGAGTTCGGGTAGCTGTCTGCCGACTTGAAGAAAAAGCCCTTCTGCTGGGCCAAGCGGGTTACATCATCGAACGACATCGTCGGCGCATTGCTCGAAGCTGTCGGGATATATGCTATCCGCACTCTTCCGCGGAACCGACTGTGTCCTGTGTCCCTGTAATGCGGATTATGCCTCTACGACGTGAAGACTTATCTGATATTCGGCACTTTAAGCAGAGGTGGATAAGTGGGACTGGTGCGTCGTCTTGGGTCTCGTGCTGATCGTTCTAGCGATTGCAGGGTCGCTAGAAACGCAACGTCTTGAGAGAGTCACTTTTCAACGAATGGGTCCTTACTATTCGGTTCTCGCTGATGCCGCACTGCTAGTGGGGGCGGCGTTCATGGTGTACGGTGTAGCGACGGCCCCATATAGCAAGAGCCCAACGAAATCGAGGCCATTCGCGCTCAAAGCGTGGTTCTCGTCTAGGATCCGGAATCCTCCAGGCCGTTTACGAACCCCTCCCAGAGTCGACTCTGAGACTCTGTCGGTCTCAAGAATCGCCTCAAAGGTAGGCCTCTCCGAGAAGACGGGCAGTAGGGCTTTGGCGATCCTGAAGAAAGCCGAGGAAAGCGGGATTTCAGCAGACGAAGACACGGTGGGTCTTGCGGCAGCAGCTCTCTATGCAGCATGCATCCTCGAGGGCGAGGACAAGACTCAAAAGGACTTGGCAGAAGCGGCAGGGGTCACCGAAGCCACGATAAGGGACAGGTTCAAAGGCCTCCGGGACGTCCTGGGTATCTAATCGAACGCGAGCAAAGCAAGAATCTGACCCACAGTGCCGAAAGTGGACCTCGGGAGTAGGAGTAGGATGGGCCACATTATCTCAAAGAGTGCTCTCGAGAAGGGACTGGCTAGTAGGAGGGGGTGCGATTCTTTGGGGGGCGAAGGCTAGTCAGACGTCCCTTCCTCCGCCAACTCGATACTGCCACTGCACTGAGGAAGTCTTCCCAAGCAGGCCCAAGGAGGTTCGGGTTGACCTTGTGCTTCTCCGCGATGGCATCTATCGTTGACTTGGCCACAACTCCATCTTTGCTTTCTACCCAGAGTTTGAATACTTCCTCTATCGCGCTGGATAAGCTCTCTTTCTCTTTGGTTTCCTTGCTAATCGGAGCCTTGGAGGGCGTCATGGCGAATCCCCTGTCTTGAAGCATGCGTGCTCCTTGCCTGTCCTTGTCGTCTCAACCACTATTCCACCAGCATCAGAAGCCCGTTTGCGTTTCCCCTTGGATTTACAGAATATGGAGCACAAATCCATGATAATCTTCCTATTGCAGAAATCGTCACAGATCATCCACCTTTTTTGGACAAAACACAAAGATATCGCCAGACTGTCGTTCGTAATAGTATGGTGTCGAGCGAAAGTCTGATTGTGGAAGACGCGCGAAATGAGGAACTTTTGGAGAAAGCGAAGCCAACTATGATAAACCTCCGTAGCGAGGGGCTGAAGCTCGACCTGGTCATCCTCCAGAACAGGGTCTCGGGCCTCACGATAGACTATCAGGGCATCTCGAAGAGCGGTGAGCTGCAAGAGTGGCTCGGGATCATCTACAACATGCTTTCGGACTCCACTCCATCACCGGAGGGGTCGGTCTCCAAGATCCTTGGCGAGGCGGCCAAGCCTTCGGTCTCGCAGCCGCAACCCCTGAAGAGGTCGGAGGATGGACTTCAGGAGGACGCAGAGCCGACTATGATCAATGTCCGTAGCGAGGGGCTGAAGCTCGACCTGGTCATCCTCCAGAACAGGGTCTCGGGCCTCACGATAGACTATCAGGGCATCTCGAAGAGCGGTGAGCTGCGGAGGTGGATCAACGCCATTAAAGGCATGCTCTCTGAATCTGCTCCATCACTTCACGGGCCAATTCCGCAGACTCTTGTGGAGACGCCCAAGCCTCCAATCTCACAACCGCAAACCCTGGAGGAAAAGCAAGAGGAACCTCAGAGAGAGAAGGAAGAGCAACAGGAACCTCTGAAGCAACAGGAACCTCTGAAGCAACAGGAACCTCTGAAGCAACAGGAACCTCTGAAGCAACAGGAACCTCTGAAGCAACAGGAACCTCTGAAGCAACAGGAACCTCTGAAGCAACAGGAACCTCTGAAGCAACAGGAACCTCTGAAGCAACAGGAACCTCTGAAGCAACAGGAACCTCTGAAGCAACAGGAACCTCTGAA
>Ga0208563_1000141_pt1 | contig 78384 bp, 66 predicted proteins | sample June2015DPH_17_1_2_FD_184717 | JGI IMG/M metagenome (GOLD analysis project Ga0208563, IMG submission 184717) | Peatland microbial communities from SPRUCE experiment site at the Marcell Experimental Forest, Minnesota, USA - June2015DPH_17_150... | ecosystem: Environmental > Terrestrial > Soil >... | reverse complement strand
AGCATTCCGAGTAATCCCGCGCGGCCGCTTCCCGCGCAACAACCGTTACAGAGTTCTCACCTCCAGCGATACTTTTCATGACTCACTTTCCAAACGATCTGCGCTCAACCACCTGTGCAGAGGTTCCCTAGGTGCAGGGGTCACCCCTGCCTGCCGAAGGAAGTGTGAAACCCACGGCGGGTTTTGCGATTACATTGCGAGGCCGCCGTCCACCTGGATCACCGCGCCGGTGATATATGACGCCGCATCCGACAGCAGAAATGCCGCCATCGGCGCCACGTCTTCGACCTTGCCGAAGCGGCCGAGCGGAATCATCGCGAGCGCCTGCGCGCGGTTCGCCTCGGGCATGGCAGCCGTCATGTCGGTCTCGATAAATCCCAGCGCGAGCGCATTGACGCGCACGCCCAGCCGCCCCACTTCTTTGGCGACCGATTTTGTAAGCCCAATCAGTCCGGCCTTCGCCGCCGAATAGTTCGCCTGACCCGGGATTCCGACAATCCCGCTGACCGACGTGATATTCAGGATTGATCCGCGCTTCGCTTTCATCATCATGAACGCCGCCGCGCGCGCGAAATTAAACGCGCCGGTCAAATTGACGCGGATGACCTCGCTCCAATCCTCTTCCGACATCATCACGAATACTTTGTCGCGCGTCATGCCCGCATTGTTGACCAGCCCGTCGATTTGTCCGAATTCCTTTTTGGTCGCGTTGACCATCTCGCGCACGTTCTTCAGATCGCCGACATCGACCTTGTACGCGAGCGCCTTCACGCCGAGTTTCTCGATTTCGGACTTGAGCTCGGCCGCATTCTGATCGCTCTTGAAGTAGTTGAACGATACGTTGGCGCCGCGCCGTGCGACTTCAAGAGCGATCGCCCGGCCAATTCCGCGCGTCGCGCCGGTGACGATGATTCCGCGCCCCTCGAGATCTTTCATCTTGCGATCCTGCACAGCTTTCTCCATCCGAACGAAGCTCAGGCCGTGTCCGCCGCAGCCATCTCGCGCTCCAGCTTCGGCCGGTACTGAGCGATGTACGACAGATAATTGTATCCGAAGATGCGCTCAAGCTCGGCGTCGTACTTGGGCGCCTCGGCGCCAAGGTCTTTCGCGAGCCACGTCAGCACCATCCACTCCTCGGAGCGCGGGGCCTTGCGGATCGCGTCGCGCCGGAGCATCACCTGGGTCGGCTTGAGGCCCGCAAGATGCGCGAGCAGCGCGATCATCTCGCTCTTGTTGTTCGTCATCTCGTCGCGCGCAAACAGATTTACCGAGTAGATCAGCATCGTGGCGATACAGGCCGACACCCTCTCGGGCGTTGCGCGATCGCAATACATCTTAAGCGGCCCTTTCGACGAAAGCGCGTAGGCAAGAAAGTCGGCGTTGGCGTCGAGAATCGTCGAGATGAACTGAATCGCGCGCGGCGATCCCGCTTGGGCCAATCGTGCGCGCATCGCGTGGAGTCCCGGCTTCGCCAGCCGCCGCATGAAGCGCCGGCGCGCCGGAGACAGCCAGTAGAGCAATCCAGCCAGCATCGTCGATCCGTCTAACACGCCCTTTCCGGAAAAGAAAAAGGCCGCCCCAATCGGAGCGGCCTTGCAAATCAACCAGTCGTTAATCTTACGCGCTGAAGGACGACCCGCATCCGCAAGTGCGGCTCGCGCGCGGATTGTCAAAGCGGAATCCCGCGCCATGCAGTCCTTCGACGTAATCGAGCGTCGTGCCCGCGATGTACGGCAGCGAAATCTCGTCCACGTACACCAGCACGCCGCCGAAATCGGTCACCCGGTCGCCTTCTTTCTGCGTGTCGAAGTTCAACGAATACTGAAACCCGGAGCATCCGCCACCGACCACGCCGATTCGCAGTCCGTGACCCGCGCCAAGAGCTTCCTTCGCGTGCATCTTGCGGACCCTCTCGATCGCGGTGGGCGTGAGCTTCACGTCGGGCAGCGACGCGGCATCGACGTGCTCGCCCGGCGCCTGTTGAGTCTGCTCATGCGCGTGATGCTCGATATGAAGTCCTTCTGCCATTTCTGCCATTTCTGCTAGAAACCTCCGGCAAGGAGCGCTTACCCGTCGATGATGCGCCTTACCAACAAACTAATCGTAGCGCAGCGCAATAGTCGAGTAAATGCATCCACCATTACCAGCGCGAAAAGCCCAGCCAAATGCTAGCGTTTTGACATCGCCATGGATGTTTCGCGTGAAACGATAACGCGCGCAGCCAACGAACTGGGATTCGTTTTGGTTGGATTTGCGCGGCTACGTCAACTCAAGGAGCGCGCGAGCTTTTATCGCCAATGGCTCGACGACGGCGGTCACGCGACGATGGCTTACCTGGCGCGAGAGCCCGAGCGCAGGTTCGATCCTCGCCGCCTTGATGCGCGCTACAAGTCCGTCGTGAGCCTCGGCTATCCTTATGCGGCGCGCGCGATTCCCGACGTCGACTGGCGCGGCGAGCTGCGCGGCAGAATCGCGGCATACGCGCTTGGCCGCGACTATCACGAGGTTGTGGGTCGGCGAGCGCTCGCGGTCGCCAAAGTGATTTCGCAACTTCGTCCCGGCTCGGTCACGCGCGCATACGTGGACACCGGTCCGGTCTTCGAGCGCGAATGGGCGGCGAATGCGCGGCTGGGATGGTTCGGCAAGAACACGATGATCCTGAATCGCGGCCATGGTTCGTATTTTTTTCTTGCCGAGATTTTCACCGACGTGGAATTCGAGGCGACGACGGAGCCTTACCGCGAACATTGCGGGACATGCCGGCGATGCCTCGATTTGTGTCCTACCGGGGCGCTCGCCGACGGCTACGTGATGCGCTCGGGTCTGTGCATCTCGTATCAGACGATAGAAAATCGCGGCGCGATTGCGCGCGAGTTGCGATCGAAGCTCGGCAACTGGATCTTCGGCTGCGACATTTGCAACGACGTTTGTCCATGGAACGATTTGGCGGCTGACGATGGCTCGACCGATCTCGTCCCGCGTTTGCCCGAGCTGTTGGCGCTCAACGACGAAGAGTTCGGCCGCCGCTTTACGAAGAGCGCGGTGAAGCGCGCCAAGCGGCGCGGGCTGCTGCGCAACGTCGCGGTCGCGCTTGGCAACACGCGAAATCCCGACGCGGCGGCGCCGCTGGTGCGCGCGCTGGAGACCGAGCCGGAGCCATTGATCCGCTCGCACGCCGCATGGGCGCTCGGACAGATCGGAGGACGCGCCGCGCGCCGCGCACTCGCGCGTGCGCTTGCCGACTGCGACGCGGCGGTACGCGATGAGGCCGCGGCGGCGCTCGAAACAAACTGATCGCCGGCGCTTGTCAAAGCATTCGCGCAAGGCGAGACTGTTACGAACGGTGCCTGCCCGATGAAGGATGCACGGCGAGAATTTGCGATGCTTGCGGCGAAAGAGCCGGCGCCACTGGCGCGCGGCGCGCTGCTGATCGCGAAAGAAGAGTATCCCGAGCTTGACATCGAAGAATACCTGGACAAGCTGGCGACGCTGGCGCGCGAAGCCGAACCAATCGTCCGCGCCGGCGAGGACACGGTGGAACGCGTCCAGTTGCTCTCGCATTTTCTGTTCGAGCTGAAGGGATTCGAGGGCAACGCCGAGAACTACAACGATCCGCGCAACTCATTTCTGAACGACGTGATCGATCGCCGGCTCGGAATTCCGATCACGCTTTCGGTGGTGTATCTGGAAGTGGGCCGCCGGCTCGGTATGAACCTCTACGGGGTTGCGTTCCCGACCCATTTTCTGGTCAAGGCGGTGGACGAGCGCGGCGAGCTGATCATCGATCCATTCGTGGGCGGGAAGATTCTCGCGCTCGACGAGATTCGCGCGCGCCTGATGCAAATTTACGGACAGCCGGTCGAGTTGAATCCTGCGATGCTGAAGCCGCGCGGCACGCGCCATATCCTGGCGCAGATGCTTCGCAACCTGAAGATCATTTACATGGGGGCGTCGGACTGGACGCGCGCGCTGGCGGCGCTGGACAGGATTATCATGCTGGAACCGCGCGCGCTCGACGAGCTGGTGGAACGCGGCGGCCTGTTCGAGCGGCTGGAATGCTTCAAGCCGGCGCTCGACGACTTCCAGAGTTTTCTTTCGCAGGCGCCCGAGCATCCCGCGGCCGAGTCGGCGCGCGAAGCGGTGCTGCGCCTGATTCGCCAAGTCGCGCTGATAAACTAAAGTCGCGCTGATAAACTGACGACGCGCCGATCGGCTGACAACTGACTCGCGACATCCGAGATGGCTGAATTTCCGAAAGCCCGCGATTTCTTCGAGTCGAGCCGCGCCGCCGTCGGCGACCATGAGCTGCGGCGCAAGCTCGAGAGCGCCAGCGCGCGGCATCTCGATCACTTCGCCCAAGTGAAGGCGGAGTTCCCGGCGTACGACGACGAGCGTGACGCGGCTTATCGAATCAAGACCGACGCGATTGCGCATCTCGACGAATTGCTCATCGAACTGGCCTCGAAGCTCGAAGCGCGCGGATGCAAGGTGTTCTTCGCCGAGGATGCGGCGGATGCGCGCGATTATATAGTCGAACTTGCAAAGGGGCGTGGCGCGAAGAACGTCGTCAAGGGCAAGTCGATGACGACGGAGGAGATCGAGCTCAATGGCGCGCTCGAACGCGCGGGGATCGACGCGGTCGAGACGGACCTTGGCGAGTATATCGTGCAGCTTCGCGGCGAGCGCCCGTCGCATATCATCACGCCCGCGATTCATCTGTCCAAGGAGGACATCGGGCAACTTTTCACCGACAAGTTCGGCATCGAGTACACCGCGGAGCCTGAAAAACTCACGGCCGAAGCGCGCTCGCGATTGCGCGCGATTTTTCTGAACGCGGATTTCGGAGTTACCGGCGTCAATTTTGCGATCGCAGAAACCGGCACGCTGGTCATCGTCGAGAACGAAGGCAACGGGCGCCTGTCGAGCACGATGCCGGAGACGTTCGTCGCCGTGATGGGGATCGAGAAGGTCATCGCGCGGCTCGAAGACCTGAGCCACTTCCTGGAAATCCTCGCGCGCACCGCGACCGGGCAGAAGCTCACGACCTACACCAGTTTCATCACGGGTCCCAGGCGCGAGGGCGAGCTGGACGGGCCGGGCGAGATGCACGTGGTAATCCTGGACAACGGGCGCAGCGCGATGATTGCGGATCCGGTTCTGCGCGAGGCGTTGAATTGCATCCGATGCGGCGCGTGCCTGAACGTATGCCCGATCTACAGGCGCATCGGCGGCCACGCGTATCGGTCGGTCTATCCGGGACCGATCGGATCGATCGTCAGCCCCAATCTTTTCGGCGGCGCCGCGGGATACCTGCCGTTCGCGTCAACGCTGTGCGGGGCGTGCAAGGACATCTGTCCCGTCAAGATCGACATCCCGCGAATCCTGCTCCATTTGCGCTGGAAAGAGAGCACCGGCGAGCATCCGCTTAGATGGCCGCGTGCGATAGAGCGGGCGCGGCGGGGCGCGCGGCGGTTTGCGAAGATGGCGCGGCATCCGCGGACGGTTCGAGCGCTTGGAAAATTCGCCGCGATGGTGCTGAAACCATTGGCGCACAACGGTTATCTGCGCCGGATGCCGGGACCGTTCGGCAACTGGACGAAGTATCGCGACTTCCCGCGGCCGCGTCCGCACAAGCGCCCCGCGCCCGGGCCGGAGCGCCCGCCAGGCTGAACGTGGCTGAGATTCACAAAATAATCGCGAGCGTAAAAGACGCGCTCGGCGTTGGCGCGCGGAGCAACTCGCACGCCGCGGCCGCGAGCGCGCCGCTGCCCGTGGCACAGTCGGCGCATCGCGCGGCGCTCGCATCGACGTTCGCGGGCGAGCTCGAAGAGGTAGGCGGCAAGTTCCTCGGAATACTCACTCCGGCCGAAGTGACCAGTCGAATAGTCACTCTCGCCGGCGAGATCGGCGCAAAGACGGTCGCGCTTGGACAAGGCGTCATGAGCGACATGAACGCGATCGGCGAGGCGCTCGAGCGCGCGGATTTCAGGATAGTTCGCACGATCCCGGTGGCGGACACGGAACGCGCCGCGATGCGCGAGCGGGTGGCAAATGCGGACCTGGGGATCGCGGAGGCGGACTTCGCGATCGCCGCGACCGGCACGCTGGCGGTAGTTTCAACCAGAGATCGGCCGAGTTCTCTGACGCTGCTGCCGCCGGCGAGCCTCGTGGTCGTTCAGATCGATCGCGTGATGGCAAATCTGGCGGCGGTGCTCGCCGAGTTGGGTCCAGACGGCGTCGCGGCGAATCGATTGACGCTGATCACCGGCCCCAGCCGGACCGCGGATATCGAGAAGCGAATCGTGCTCGGCGTGCACGGCCCCAAATCGATCCACGTGATCGTGGTGTGGCCCCACGATGACTGAAGTCCAACTATTTTCGACCTGCCTCGCCGAGGAATTTTTTCCCGAAGTCAACGACGCGGCGGCGACGGTGCTCGAGCGGCTGCGGCTCAAGGTGACGCCGGTTCGCGGCGCGTTCTGTTGCGGCCAGGTCGCTTTCAATGAGGGTTTCCGCGATGAGGCGCTCGATCTCGCGCGCCGCTTTCTGAGCTCGGTCGAGCCGGGCATTCCGATTGTCGTGCCGTCGGGCTCATGCACGAGCATGCTGAAGATTTTTTACGGCGACTTGCTGGCCGGCGATCCCGCGCTGTCAGCCAAAGCAATGGCGATTCGGCCGTGGATATTCGAGCTGTCGCAGTTCATCGTCAACGTGCTGAAGGTGAAGTACATCGGCGCGCGCTACGAGCGGGCGGTCGCGTATCATCCGTCGTGTCATCTGATGCGCGAGTTGGGCGTGCGCGATGAACCGATGACGCTGCTGAGTGGGGTGGCAGGGATCAGAATCCGCGAGCTGCGCGATCGGGAGGAGTGCTGCGGTTTCGGCGGGATGTTCTCGGTGAAGTTCCCGCATATCTCGGCCTCGATGCTCGAGGACAAGATGGCGCGCATCAAGGAGAGCGGCGCCGAGGTGGTGGTCGCCAACGATTGCGGATGCCTGATGCAGATCGGCGGAGGGTTGAGCCGCGCGGGCGAGAAGATCGAAGTGCGTCATCTGGCGGAAGTGCTGGCGGCCAGATGAGGCGAGCTATCAAACGAGCAGAATCTTGAATCGCGCGCGCCCGTGGGCACGGGTAGCCATAAAATTAGTGGCGTTCGTGGACGTATAGGCCGGGGGCCGGCTCGCCGGCTTTGTATAGGTCGCTCCCGAGAGATTTCGGCGCGGGACGTTCGCCGCCGGAGCGGGCCCCTATCCACTTGATCCAGTGATCCCACCAGGTGCCCTTGTTCTCGGCCGCTCCCTTGGCCCATTCGTCGGGATCCTCGGGGAGCCGCGCGCCGATGTAGTAGCGGGCTTTGAAGTTGCCGGGCGGACTGACCAGGCTCTGGATATGGCCGCTGGAGCCGAGCACGAATTCGATTCGTCCGCCGAACATCCGCGTCGCGCGATAGCACCCGCGCCACCTGCAGATATGGTCGGTCATCCCGGCAACCAGGTAGAGGTCATTCTTCACGGCGCCCAAATCGACCGGCGTGCCGAGAACCGTGACGCCGCCGCCGCGCGTGAGCGGATTTCTGAGAAACAGATCGAGAAAGCCCGCGTGCAGTTTGGCCGGAAGATTGGTCGGGTCGGCGTTCCAATAGAGGATGTCGAACGGCGCGGGATCGTTGCCGAGCAGATAGTTGTTGACCCAATAGTTCCAGACCAGATCGTTCGGACGCAGCCAGGCGAAGACGCGCGCCATGTCGCCGCCGTCGAGCACGCCCTTTTCAGCCGAGCGATCGCGCGCCGCCTTGATCGCATCCTCGGTCGCGAACATCCCGGTTATCGAGGGCAGGCTCGTATCGAGCATCGTCACCAGCAGCGTCGCCGCGTTGACGCGCTTGTCACCCGAAGCCGCGAGATGCCCGAGCAGAAGCGAAGTCGTGATGCCGCCGGCGCATACGCCGAGCACGTTGCAATCGGGGCTGCCGGTGATCTCGCAGGCGGCCGTGATGGCGTCCTTGCACGCGGTCACGTATTCGTCGAGCCCCCAGTTGCGATCGCGCGGCGTCGGGTTGCGCCAGCTGATCGTGAACATCGGAAGTCCGTGCTTCACGGCGTACTCGACGAAGCTGCGGCCCGGCGCGAGATCCATGATGTAGAACTTGTTGATCTGCGGCGGGATGAAAAGCAGCGGGCGCTCGTAAACCTTGTCGGTCGCGGGCGCATACTGGATCACCTCGCAGACCGGGCTTCGGAATACGACGGCGCCGGGCGAGAGGGCGAGATTTTGACCGACCTGGAACGGCCGCTTGTCCACCGTCGACGGCATCCCGCCGTTGCTCCACAGGTCGGAGATGAAGTTGCGCAGTCCCCACACCACGCTCATCCCCGCGGTGTCGAAGGCGCGCTTGAGCGCGGCGGGATTGAGCCAGAACGCGTTGGTGGGCGCGAGCGCCTCGGTCATCAGCGTGACCGCGAATTTCTGCTGCTCGACTTGCTTCCACTCGACGCTTTCATCCTGGTCGACGAGATCGTGCATGGCGGTGCGCCACGCGAGGTAGGTCTGCATCATGCGACGGTAGAGCGGATGCTGCGACCAGGCAGGATCGGCGAAGCGTCTGTCGCCAGCCTCGGGCGCTACGGTAGAAACGCCTGCCGCGACCTGCCCCAGCTCGAGCCACAGTTCGAGCGTGCGCGCGGCGACGATGGCGGGCTCGGAGGCGAGATGCGCCAGCAGGGCCGTCAACGTACCGACAACCTGAGTGGCATCGAGGCCGACGAACGGATTGGCGCCGAGGATCGCGTTCAGCGCGGGATGGTTTTCCTCGGGGGTCTGAATTTCAGGCCGTTTGGCCGCACTGTCCATTTCGCCACCTCCCGGTTCCGATCGCCAAGGGCGGGACGCAATTCCACCACAAAGTCATTCGGAGGCCAAACCGAAGATGTGCCGGCGGTACGCGCGGGTCAGCCGAGCAATTCGAGGCCGCGTTCGAACATTCTTGGCGCCGACAGCGCCGTCTCTTCCCACAACGGATCGTGGCGCTTGCCGCGCCGGTGCAGCATCAGGTTGAAACAGGTGATCACGCCGAACCGGTAGCCCGCGAATGCGCGGAACCATCGCACTTCCGCCGCGGAGACCGGAAAGCCCGCGACTTCGGCGTACGCATCGACGATTTCGCCTGCGTCGAGAAACGAGCCGCGGCCGGCGTCGGCGCCGACCCAGCTCGCCGGATCGGAGAAGAAGCAAAGCCATCCGAGGTCGAGCAGCGTTGCGCCGACGAGCGAGATTTCCCAATCGATCAGCGCGACGACGCGTTCTTCGTTGAACAGCACGTTCGACCATTGGAAGTCGCCGTGGACGCATCCAATGCGCGCGTTTGCCGGCAGGCTCGAGCGCAGACGCTGGCGAAGCTCGGGTGCGCGCGCGACGACGGCGGGATCGAGAGTCGGGCGGTCGAGCAGGTAGTCCAGCCGTTTGAGCTCTTCGCTGAGCGCGAGCGGCTCGCCCCATGCGGCGCGGCGCGGCTGCCACGGGACGTTGTGCAGCGCGGCCATGGTCGCGATGCCTTTGCGCGCCAGGCGTTTCAAGTGCGCGGCCGGCAGCGCGGATTCGCCGAGTTTGAATCCATCGACGAAGCCGCCGACGAAGTACGGCCGATCGAAGAACTCGGGCTCGTCGCCGTACCAGATGATCGGCGGCACCGCGACCGGCGTGTCGGCCAGCGACGCCATCACGCGCGCCTGCCGCACGATGTCGGCGGGGCCTGAGATTTTGACGCCGGCAGGCGCGATGCGCACGACGAATTTCCCGGCCGGCGCCGCGTCGGGCGCGCTGCGCTCAAGGATGAAGCTGTAGCTGAAGCCGGCGTGACCCGGCAGCGATTCGAGCGAATGCGCTCGCGCGCGGGAGTCACCGGTTTTCGCGCGCACCAGGGCCGTCAGCTGCGCGGTTACTTGTTCGAAATCTCCGGGCATATGCGGACTCGGCGCGTGTCACTGGCGGATCTCGGCGCGTTCCTCGGCCGGCTGGCTTGCGAAAATAGACTCCGACGGGACTATATAACAGGCAGCTCGAAAGCAGGAATCCAAATCTGGGGCGGGTTGCGCTGGGGGGAAGCGGTCATGTAGGAATTTGCTGATGCGATTTTGTCCGCAATGCGGTGCGCCGCTGACGACCGGGGCGAAGTTCTGCGTGGAATGCGGCAGCGCGCTCGCCGGCACAGCATCGGGCGCGAGAGAGTCGGGCAACCTCGGGGGCAGCGCGGCTGGCGGGCGCAAAATACCGATTACAACGGCGTTTGTGATTGTGTTCGTCGCGATCATCGTAATGGGTCTGGCGGCGGCCGCGTGGATAATGATGCGAACACCCGAAGTGGGGCGCGAACAAGTCGCCGTCGCCAACGCCCCAGGCGCCGGCGCGCCCAATGCGACTGCACCGGAGCCGAATGTCACGGTGAATCCAGCGGCGGCTGGAAATCAGAACGGCACTTTGCCGGCGGGACATCCGAAGATCGAGTTGCCGACCGAGGCCCGCACTTTTGTTGACAAGACCGAAAAAGACGCGCGCGCGAAACCCGGCGACGTCGCGGCATGGAACAAATTCGGCGCAGTCGCGATGCGCGCGGCGATGTTCGATCAAACCTACTACGGCAAGGCTGAGGAAGCGTACGGCCACGTGCTGAAGTTGGAGCCCGACAACCTCGACGCGCTCCGCGGTGTCGGTGACATCGACTACGACAAGCAGCACTTCGACGAAGCGATCGCCGCATACGAGCATTACCTGAAGAAGAAGCCGGACGATCCGGAAGTTCGCACCGACCTCGGCACGATGTATCTCTACACGGGCAACGCCGATCAGGCGGTCGTGCAGTACAAGAAGGCGACCGCCGCCAATCCCGGATTTTTCCCGGGGTACTTAAACATGGGAATCGCGTACGCGCAGGAGAATAGAGCACAGGACGCGCTCGCCACGCTCAAGCAGGCGCTGGCGCTGGCGCCGGACGACACGTCACGCGCCCAGGTGAAGGATCTGATCGCCAAGCTCACCGGTGCGCCGCCCGCAAGCGCGCCGATGGCGGCGCCGGCATCCGGATCGCCCGCGGTTGCGCCAACGGCCGGAGCAAAGGATTTTCACGGCGCTATCGAGCAGATGGTCAGAGGGCTGCAAATCGCGGGACCGATGGTCGGCTCCGTCCAGTGGCCCGACAAGCTCAAGGCCAGGGTCCTGATGGACAACTTTCCGATGGACGAGATGCCTGCGCCTGCGAAAAAAATATTCCTGGCCGAAGTGAAGGCGAAAATCGACACCGCCAAGAAAGACAACAACGTTTCATCGCCGGTCGAAGTCAATTTCGTGGACGGCGCGAGTGGCCGAGTGATGGAAACCATTACTCGGTAGCCGAGCGCGCGAATAATAATCGCGCCGTGGAGCCAGATGCGGGGCGAGCTGGTCAGCCTGCGAGCTTACGAAAAATCCGACGCCGACGCGCTATTTCGATGGTTCTCGGACGAGGTCGATAACTCCCGCGCGGTCCGCTGCTACGAGAAATGCGGCTTCGTCCGCGAAGGCCCGCCGTGGCAGGAGAGTTTCGTGGATGGAAAGTATCGCGACGTTCTCATGATGGGTCTGTTGAGAGAGGACTACGAGGCCGCGTCGCGGCCGTAGAGTTTTTTTTCGAACTCGAGGTGCATGACTATGGCATCGAAATCCTTCGAACGACTGCGGCGGGTCGGGGACAGGCAGACACTACGTCTGACTCATTATGGACGCAAAACCGGCCGCCCCTATGAAGTGACTATCTGGTACCTGGTCGATGACGGCCGGCTGTACCTGGTCTCGTCAAATGCCGCGCGCAACTGGGTGCGCAATGTAAAGGCGCGCCCCGCAATCTCACTTCGAGTCGGCGACGAAGCCTTCAACGGCAACGTGCGCGCGATTACGGATACGCAGGAACGCGAGAAGGTGAGTGGCCTGGTCGAGCGCAAGTACTGGTTCGTGATTCCGATGCTTCGGCTGGGACGATTTCTCGCGTCGATGGGGCTCATCCGCGACAACAGCGCTGCCTTCGAAGTGATCCTGGCGGACGACTAGAGCGACGCTTGGCGATCGCTACGATGGCTCTCCGCCTTCGGCAACGCGCTTGAGGCTATCGACCCAGTTCTGATGCCCGCGCTCGAGCATCGGGCGCAGATACCACCACGCGAGTTTCGGCACGAGGCCGTTCTGGCATTCCTCGGTGATGACGCGGCATCCGCCACCGCCATCCGGTTCGATAAGCCAGCCGTGATATGCGCTCAGCACTCCATGCGCGTCCCATCCGAGTTCGCGCGGCGGTTCGAAGACGATCACGCGGCTGGCGACGGTGGCGCCAAACGTCTTCCATCGAAATTCGGTGTCGGGCGCGAGGTCGGGTGGATTGCCGCGAATGAAATTCACGTTGGCGCTGTTGGTGTACCATTCGGGCCACTTGGCGGCGCGAATGAGCCATCGCCATACGCGCTCAGGCGGGGCAGCAATTGCAATTTCATTGCGCGCGTACACGGATGAGTTGTCAGGTTCGAATCCTGCCGGCCATTTCATCGCGATAAGTGCCCCTTTCCGCTTACCCTTTACAGGTAACCCAATTGCCGCGCGCCGAGACGAAGTTGCTCGCGAAATTTCGGATGAGCTATTGCGATCAGCGCTTCGGCTCTTTGCGCTGTCGATTTGCCGGTGAGGCAAGCCACTCCATACTCGGTAGCGACATACTGAGTATCGGTTCTTGGATCGGTAGTGGGTCCTTCGATCTTTGGGACGATGCGCGAGATGGCGCCGTTGCCCGCGGTCGAGTACGCAGCGAGAATCGATTTGCCGCCCTTGGATAGCTGAGCGCCGCGCACGAAATCCAACTGGCCGCCGGGAGCGCTGAACTGCTTGCCCATGATCGCTTCGGAATTGACCTCGCCGTCGAGGCCGACCTCGAGAAACGCGTTGATCGAGATTACGCTATCGTTCTGTCCGATGACGTTCGGGTCGTTCACATAATCAACGGGGCGGGCCTCCATGCTCGAATTGTCGTTGAGAAATTCGTAGAAAGGCTGGTTGCCGGCCGCCAAGGTGTACACGTTCTTGTATCGATTGAGGTTCTTGTACCTGTTCGTGACGGTGCCCGACTGAATCAGCGCCGCCAAGGGCGGCATCATGAGCTCACTGTGTATGCCCAAATCCTTGCGGCCGTGCAGGGCGGCGCATACAGCGCTGGGTACTCCACCGATTCCTACCTGGAGTGTTGCGCGGTCCGGGATCATCTCCACGATGTACTTGCTAATCACATTGTCCAATGGTGTCGGCGGGCGAGAAGGCAGCGAGAACAGCGGACTTTCATTTTCGACAATCGCCGCGACTTCCGATATGTGCACCGACGAATCGCCGAACACGCGCGGCATCCTGGGATTGACTTCGACGATCAGGTTCTTTGCGATTCGTGCGGTCGGGATTGTGTAGTCGGCGTTGGTGCCGCAACTGAAGAATCCGCCTTTGTCCATCGGCGCGACCATCATAATGAATGCGTCGATTCCTATTTCGCGCAACACCCGCGGCATCGCACTGAAATTGCCCGGCATGTAGAAGACGACGCGCCGATTGTCCTGCTGGCCCCGCTCGATGAGCGTTCGTTCGACAATCGTCGGGAAGAATGGATGCGGCTTGATGACGTCCATGTATTCGTACTTGAGAATCGTGACGGCGGCGGCTGCGACTGAGTGCGAATAGTAAACGCGAAGCTCCTCGATCTTGCGGCTCTTCACTCGATTCTCAAGCGCTCCTAACAAGGCGGGCGGTTCGCTGAACGCCATGCCCATCGAGAGCGTGCCTCGCGACGGGATCAATTCCACCGCCGCCGCCGGCGTCATCAACTTGGATTTGTATTCCGTTTCGTACATATACTGTCCGTTCCCCCGGCTCCGTTACCTGGGGATTTCTGTACGGCGCCGCGAAGCAGGCGTGTAGTGGGTCATCTTCTTGTAGATGGCCATCACTATACTGTAGAACTGCCTGCCGCGCGCGTTCGGATATTCCTCTCGAGCGCGGGCCTTCGCGCGTTCCCACGCGATCTCGTCTTCTGGAGTTTTGACTACGCCGACCGGCATAAGCGTTGGACCTCCTGCTGACTGAAAGGGATGCAGCGGCTTTCGTGCCACGGCCAAACCCCAGCTTTGCAGCCATGCACCGAAGCTAGCACTGGAACAAATGGATCGGGAAACGCTCTATCGCTCCAGGCTTGAGGAGTTTGCCGATCGCCGTGGGACCTGCTTGAATTCGCTTCGAGGATGGCGTCATGAATTCAGAAATCGAGTTGCGCGACCATGTGTTGGTCGGCCCGTTGCGCCGATCCGTGAATAACGCTCGCAATGTTTCGGGGAGCATCCATGATGACGCGATGGCGACCAAGCTCGGTTTTCGCGGTGGCACCGTCGCCGGATCGATACACCTGGAACTGTTTCCGCCGCTCCTGCTGAAAGCCTTCGGCAAGCGATGGTTTGAACGCGGCACTATCTCGATGTATTTCCTGAATGCGACGACCGACCGCGAAGCGGTCCGCGCGTTCCTCAAAGAGCCGCCCCACGATGCGACCGACGCGCAGATCGATGCCTGGATCGAGCGCGATGACGGCATGCGCGTAGCGGAAGGCACCGCGTCTGTCGGACGCCCCGAGGATCCAACCGCATTGCTGCGCCGTCCGCTCGATCGATTCGATGCGGGTCAGTTGCGGATCCTGGGCTCGCTTAAAGTCGGCGATCGCTTCGAGGAATGCGACGCATTTCTGACCAAAGATGTGATGGCCGAACGGATGAAAGTCATCACCGACCCGCTGGAATGGTACACCACGCCCTCGCCATGGGGCGCTGCAATCGCCACTCCGGCGGCGATGGTGCAGCTTCTATACGCGCAACCGATCGCGAGTCTGCACGGCAAACTGGGCCAGGCAGTGGGCCTGTTCGGCGCGATCGAACTGCGCAACATCAGCGGCCCGGTCCTGGTCGAGCGTCCATACCGCGTGGGCGGGAGTATCGTGGCGCTGGGCCAGAGCCCCAAGACCGAATTCATGTGGTTCGAGACCGCGCTGAATGAAGCGGCGGGCAAGCGCATCGCGGAGATGAGGATGCTGCTGCGCTTCATGAAAGCGTCGTCGCCGCTGTACAAGGACGCGATCGCAAGCTGATCCGTCGCGGCCAGGTCCCTATGGGCGCCTTGAATGTGAGAGTCGCCCGATTAGATGAGACATCGTCTCGGCGGGCAGACGAGCGGGGCCGCTTCGGCTGGCGTCGATGCCGGGATTGGGTGTCAGTCAGGCGCCGGCGATGCGCCGCTCGTAAGCCCAGTCCTCGGTTCTCAGGTAGGCTCTGAGGGCGCCGGCGATCGCGATCCGGATCGGTTCGGGCGGCCACGGAATCACTCTTCGATTAACGAACGGGCAATCCAGTTCGCTCTTGCGCTCCAGCACCAGGTCGCGCAGCACCTGCGCGTTCAGGTGACTCATCGAGACCCCGTGGCCGATACAGCCGAGCGCGTAAACTGCGCGATGGTCACCCAGATAGCCGACTGCAGGGGTAAGATCGAGTGTGATCGAAAATGGTCCGCCCCATCGATGGGTGATCCGAACCCCGCGCAGCGACGGGAACAGGAAGGCGATGTGCTCCTCGAGATGGCGCCACGCGGACTCGGAGCGATCGGCGTCGAGGCTGTTCGCCCAGGTCAGTCCAACCGGACCGCCGCCCATCACCAGGCGGCGGTCGGGCGTCAGCCGATAATAGTGGATGAGATTGCGCGCGTCCTCGATTCCCTCGAACCCGCTCCATCCGATCGGCTCGAGCCGCTCGGCGCTCAGCGGCTCGGTTGCGATCATGTAGGTGAAGGCGGGCACTTGCTTGCGCCTGAGTTCGGGAAAGAGGTGCGAGTAGGCGTTGGTCGCGAACACGAGCTTGGCGGCGTTAACTGCTCCGCCCGGAGTTATGAGCCTGAAATTGGGCCGCGAGGTGATCTCGAGCACCGGGGTCTCTTCGTAAACCGACGCGCCCGCTTTGAGCGCGATCCGCTTGTCCTCGCGCACCAGCTGCGCCGGATTCACCAGGACCAGGCGCGGTTCCCACATCGCGCCCAGATAGCGTTCCGAGTTAACCCGGCGGCGCACTTCGTCGCGCCCGATCCAGTCGATCCCGCTGAAGCCCAGTGATTTCATGAGCTCGACGTCGTGCTGGAGGCGGCGAATGTAGCCCGGCGCCGTAGCCACGCGCAGAAAGCCGGGGCGAATACGGCTGCATTCGAGCTTTTCATCCAGGATTAGCCGGTCCAGGTTATCAACCGCCTGCTCCATGTAGGCATGCGCTTCTTTGAGGAATTGCTTGCCGCGCACCATCGCGGTCACGCCCAGTCCCAGCCCGACCACCGTCATCGCGAACGAGCCGTTGCGGCCGCTCGCGCCGTAGCCAACGGTCTTGGCTTCGAGCACCGCGACCTTGAGCGACGGGTCGGCGCGCCTGAGTTCGCGCGCGGTGGCAAGGCCGGTGAAACCACCGCCGATGATCGCCACATCGGCATCGATTTCACCCTTGAGCGGCGGCTCGGGCGTGTACGGCCCGTAAGTGTCGAGCCAAAGCGAAAGCGGCGAGTCAGGCAGGGACATTGTCGTCATGGCTGTTTTTATCCTGTCTCCTCGCTCCAAACATGCTCGTCTTTCGGCCTGTTTTGCAACCGCTGCGACGATGTTTTCCGCGTGATGCTCAGAGGGGCGCGAGCGGGATCGCGGCGCAAACTGCTCACGAGACCACGTCGCCACCGTGCGTAAAGAAATGCCGAAGCCCTATACCAACAATCTCCGCAAGTCTGAAATTGAACAGGTGTCTTGGCCACAACAATTCCCGCTTATCGCACATCGTCGACTCGCTATATTTCGCTATGTCGGCCTTAAGGCCCGCATGCAAAACTTGGTCGTCCTGCTGTTGGTACTTCGCAGCCAGCCGGCTTCGCAGCTCGCGCGCCGCTCCGATCCGGCTCGCCACCTGGCGTCCACGTCGGTAGGTTATCCGACCGTATTTCAGCTTCAACTCGTTGAGTCGTTCGGCGGCGTCATATGTTGCATCGACAAGCTCGGAGCGGCTCATCCATTGGGTCTCGTAGTTCAGGATGCTTTCCCAGGACGGCTCAAGCAGGAGCCGCCGATGCTCCTCGAGGCTATGCGCAAATAATCGGTAGCCGAAGCTTTCCGGGTTCTCGAAGACCCGGCTTCCCGGGTCGACAAATGGCCCTAATGGCGAAATAAAGCACGACAGTCTTTGGTCACTAATCCTGAACAAATGCTCACAGTAAGTAATTGTGTCCTGAACCGACTGGTACGTCTGTCGCGGCATGCCGATCATGAAGAACACGTCCACACGGCTGCAGCGCAAACGAAGCGCTTCGGAAAGTACCGATTCGAGTTGTGCGTTGTCGTATGACGGTTCGCCTTCCTGTGCGCGCCGTACCTCATGGTCATGACTTTCGGGGCTGATTTCTATGCTCCAGTGAGCGACGGACGCGTCTATGCGGCGGAGAAAATCGAGCGGCGGCAGATCGAAGAATTCAAAGACCAGCAGGTTTGGAACATGCGCATCATGCAATGCGCTTAGCACCTCGTCCGCATGAGCCGCTCCCGCCTGGAGAAGGTCGCCTACCAGGAATATCGGTGACCGCGTGAGGCGCGAGATTGCCGCAACGTTGGCGGTCACGCTTGCGGGACTGCGAAATACCGGCCGCGTCCTTTTAGTAAGATGGGCACACGTCGTCTTCGAGCTGCCGCAAGTTACGCACTCGCAAGCACATCCCTTGACAGTGAATACCGCCGTGGTCGGATTACTCCACCATCCACTGAATGGCATCACGCTCCTGCGATCGCGATAGCGCATCACCATCTCGACTATAAGGTCCGGCCGCAGATCCACATAGTCGAGAGACGGCGGCAAGAAGGTCATCGGATTGACCTGTGGCGTTCCATTGTCCTTCCATGTGAGATTCGGAATGTTACGTAGAGCGCGGCGGTCGCCAAGAGAGTGAAGAAGCTGATGCAAGGGCGGCTCGGTGCTGTCACCGCGAAGCACATAGTCCACTTGTGGATAGCCGATGAGTTCCTCATGAAAATATGTGGAGGAGAGCCCGCCCATGATGACCGGGATGTCCGGATGGATCTCCTTCACGACTCGGGCTACCTCCAACGCCCCGTGTGCGTGTGGCAGCCAGTGAAGGTCGATGCCTACGGCTCTAGGGCGAACCGATGCCAAAAACCGTGGAACCGAGAAACGCGGCTCATTCATCATGCGCACCGCCAAATTTGCTATGCGCACGTTCATTCCGCGCTCCTGCAGGTAGCTTGCGATGGTAAGAAACCCGAGCGGATACATCTCGAACACGGGAGACGATGGAATGAGGTCGCTAACAGGACCGTAGAAGATAGACTTCTCACGAAAGTCATAAACGCTCGGAGGGTGTAGGAGCAGTAAGTCCAGGCCGTTGTCTCGCCGCATAGGTCTGCCTACCGCAACTGCATCACGTGATGCTCGCCGCTCTCGCGCTCCCACGCGATTCGAATCGACATGGCTTCCTCCGTCTCAACTGGGTAATCAAGTAGTACTGCGAGTGAAATGATCGGCGATCACTTTCGCCACGCAGCAAGTCACCTTCTTCGCGGTCGGAATGTGGAGAAACTCGTTGGGCCCGTGGGCATTGGCGTGAGGTCCCAGCACCCCGGTGATCATAAATTGCGCCTGTGGGAACCGCTCGCCCAACATCCCCATGAATGGAATCGTGCCGCCTTCGCCCATGTAGGCAACCGGATTGCCGAAGTAGTCATTCGAGGCCGCCTCCAGGCTGCGCTCGAGCCACGGCGATAGTGCCGGCGCATCCCATCCGCCGGCGCCCCAGTTCGCCCGGAAACTCACTTTGCATCCATACGGCGGGTCTTTCTCGAGAATGCTTTTCAGCTTTTGCGACGCGACTTTTGCATCTACCGTCGGGGGCAGTCTTAGCGACAAACTCACCGCCGTGCCCGCCCGCAGCACATTGCCGGCGCTGCCGGTCGGCGGCAGCCCGTCGGCGCCGAGAATCGACAGAGCGGGCCGCCACGCGCGGTTCAGGATGAGCTCCGTCGTATCGTTGCTTACAGGACGCGCGCCCTCGATGAAAGGAAATTTCGCGCGGAAGTCGTCGCCGAGCACCGCGGCGGTAGCGGCCGCCTGCGTGAGCCGCGCATCGGGGATCGACGCGTGAAATTCCGGTCCGAGCACCTTCCCCGTCGCCTCATCCTCGACGCGGCTTAACAACTGGCGCACGATGCGGAAGCTGTCGGGCACGACTCCGCCCGCGTCGCCCGAATGCACGCCCTCCGTCAGCACGTCGACCTGGAGTTTCCCGCCGACCAGGCCGCGCAGCGATGTTGTCAACCAAAGTTGCTCGTAATTGCCGCATCCCGAGTCCAACGCGATGCACAGGCTCGGCTGCCCGATGCGGGGCGCCAGATGCTCGATGTAGTGCGGGAGATCGAAGCTGCCGCTTTCTTCGCAAGCCTCGATGATCACCACGCATCGCGCGTGTCGAATCGAGTTCGCCTGCAGCGCGCCGATCGCGCCGATACATGCGAACATCGCGTACCCGTCATCGGCGCTGCCACGGCCATACAAACGCTCGCCGTCGAGCACCGGCTGCCACGGGCCCAGCCCTTCGCGCCATCCCGACATCTCGGGCTGCTTGTCCATGTGCCCATAGAGCAGCACGCAATCCTTCGAGTCGCCGGGAATTTCGATGAACAGCAGCGGGGTCCGGCCTTCGAGCCGCACGACTTCCAACTTCATGCCGCCGATCGGCTGGCGGCGCGCCCAATCCTCGAAGCGCGCGACGACGCGGTCCATGTGACCGTGCGCTTTCCAGTCGCGATCGAACGCTACCGACTTGTTGGGGATACTAATGTACTCGACCAGTTCGGCGACTACGGATTCATCCCAAAGCCGCTCGACGTGAGTTCGGATCGCTGCCTTGTCCATGACGAAAGCCTACGCGAGATGAGTGGCGATTGGCAAAGAAGGTTATCGCGCCGCGCATCCGTCGAGGAAGATCGACGTGACAATATCGACCCCGCGCTCGCGTGTCGTGTACTCGCGACCGTAGCGGTTGATCCCGCGCATCATGCCCAGCAGCGATTCGGCCGCGATTCGAGTGTCGATACCCGGCCTCATCGCACCGCGCCTGACGCCTTCATCGAGAACTCCGCTTATCAATCGCGACAAGTCATTGCGCTGAGCTTGATACTGGCGCTCCTGTGAGGGCCGCAACGCCTTGGGATCGCGCAGCAGGGCGAAGAACTGGCGGCGGCTCCAGAAGAATCTTAGAGAATGACGCACGATCGTCGCGATTTGCTCACGCATCGACGTGCATCCCGCCAGCGCCGAGCGAATTTCGCGCCGCAGTTCCGTGAATCCGTCGATTACCGCGGCCGCATAGAGCTCTTCTTTCGATTTGAATTGGCGGTAAACGCTGCCCTTGCCGACTCCGGCGTGAGCGGCGACCTCGTCGATCAACACCAGCTCGAATTCCCTTTCGGCAAAGAGTTCCGCGGCGCTCAGCAGGATTCTTTCGCGGATGAACGGCGTTGACGGCCTGCCACGGCCGTCTTTGCGGCGAATCGGCGGCGCCGCCGGTTGGCGCTTGACGCTCACGATTGGAAACCTGCAATCATTGGATTCCTAGCAGGTTGTTGAAAGATTGGGATCAATCGTCGTTTTCGATTTCGAGCTTTTCACTCTTCAACACTCTGCGTGATTCGTAATCGCCTCCAAGGGGCCTCATCTGAAATATGGACTGGCTGGTCCAAAATTGCAACAATAGATGCTATATTGGTATTTGGCTGCTTGGATACGAGTGCCACGGAGAACATGATGGATTCAGATGCCCCCGCGACCGGAAAGCCTGACGCCTCGCGATTTGTACAGGACGCTGAAGTGCGCAGTTGGCTCGACAAAGCTATTCAACGATGGCGGCTGTGGCTGGTCGTTTTGGCCGTCACGGTAGTTGGCCTTTACTTTCTTATCGCCCGCAGCCGACCTGATTCTTCCACACAGGCGTCTCCAGCCGTAGTGCACACGATCGTTCCGGTGGCAGCGGCGCCGGCGAAGCTCGGCGATATGAACCAGTACATATCCGCGATCGGAACGGTGACGGCCTACAACACGGTCACCGTCAAAAGCCGGGTGGATGGCGCGCTCGACAAGGTAAATTTTACCGAGGGACAGTTGGTAAAGGCCGGCGATCTGCTGGCTGAGATCGATCCGCGTCCGTACCAGGTGCAGCTTACCCAGGCCGAGGGCACGCTCGCGAAAGATCTGGCGTCGCTCGAAAACGCGAAGATTCAACTGGCACGCGACAAGGAACTCTACGCTCAAAAGGTCCTCGCACGGCAGGACCTCGACAACCAGGAAGCGGCCGTCGGACAGTACGCCGGTTCGATCGAGAGCGATAAGGGCGCCGTCGACAACGCCAAGCTTCAGCTGGTTTACAGCCGCATCACTTCGCCGATCACCGGTCGGGTTGGGCTGAGGTTGGTGGACGCGGGCAATATCATTCATGCGACCGACACGACCGGTCTGGCGGTGATCACGCAGCTGCAGCCGATCGCGGTTGATTTCAGTATTCCTGAGGACGATTTGCCAAGCCTCGAGACCGCGATGAAGGCCGACCCCCGCTTGCCGGTCGAGGCTTACGACCGTGACTTCAAGCACCAACTCGCGGCTGGAACCCTGCTCACGACCGACAACCAGATCGATCAGTCCACCGGCACGATCAAGCTCAAGGCGTCCTTTCCCAACGAGGACAACGCGCTGTTTCCGAATCAATTCGTCAACGCCAAGCTGCTCGTCAATACCCTGCACAACGCGATTCTGATCCCGGCGGCCGGTCTCCAGCGCAGCCAGCAAGGTTCGTTTGTTTATGTCGTCAAGCCTGACCAGACCGTCGAGATGCGCAGCGTGACCGTGGGCGCAACCCAGGCCGACGTGATCGCCATAAACAAGGGTCTTGCGGCCGGTGACCTGGTCGTCACCGACGGGGTGGACAAGCTGCAACAAGGGTCGCACGTGAATGTGCAGACCGCGGCTGTGCCGCCCGCGAGTACTCCGTGAGTATTTCGCGCCCGTTCATACTCCGGCCGGTTGCAACTTCGCTGCTGATGGTCGGACTGATGCTGGCCGGCCTCGTCGCCTACGGGCAGTTGCCCGTGTCGGCGCTGCCGCAGGTGGACTATCCGACCATCCAGGTCATGACTTTCTACCCGGGCGGAAGCCCGGACGTGATGGCGTCTTCGGTAACGGCGCCGCTCGAGCGCCAATTCGGAGAGGTGCCCGGGCTTACCCAGATGACCTCGAGCAGCTCGTTCGGCAGCTCGGTCGTCACGCTCCAGTTCGACCTTAACTTGAACATCGACGTTGCCGAGCAGGAGGTACAGGCGGCAATCAACGCGGCCGCGACTTACCTGCCGACGGATCTCCCGAACCCGCCCGTTTACAGCAAGACCAATCCGGCCGACACGCCCATCCTCACGCTGGCGCTCACGTCGAAGGAACTGCCGCTGGACCAGGTCGAAGATCTGGCCGATACGCGTCTGGGCGAGAAGATCTCACAGCTGCCCGGTGTGGGCTTGGTGAGCATCGGCGGCGGCCAGAAACCTTCGGTCCGCGTGCAGGCCAATCCGACCGCGCTCGCGTCGTATGGATTGACGCTCGAGGACCTGCGCACCGCGATCGCCAACGCCAACGTCGACGAGGCCAAGGGCAACTTCGACGGCAAGCACCAGGCGTACACGATCGGCGCCAACGACCAGCTCCTGAAAGCCAGGGACTACATGCCTCTGATCGTCTCATATCACAACGGCGCGCCGGTTAAGCTTTCCGATGTTGCAGTTGCGATCGACGCCGCCGAGAACGTCAAGGCCGCGGCGTGGATGAACCTCACGCCCGCCGTGATCCTCAACGTTCAGCGTCAGCCCGGCGCCAACATCATCGCCGTCGTGGACCGCATCAAGGCCCTGATGCCGCGCTTGCAGGCCTCGCTGCCCTCGTCGGTGAAAATCGAGATACTTACAGATCGTACCACCTCGATTCGCGCCTCGGTGGCGGACGTGCAGTTCGAGCTGATGCTGACGGTGGCGCTGGTCGTGATGGTCATCTTCCTGTTTCTGCGCAGTCTGTCGGCGACCATCATTCCCAGCATCGCGGTTCCGCTCTCGCTGATCGGAACGCTCGCCGTCATGTACCTCCTCGGCTACAGCCTCGACAACCTGTCGCTGATGGCGCTTACGATTTCGACCGGCTTCGTCGTTGACGACGCGATCGTGATGATCGAAAACATCTCGCGCTTTATCGAGGAAGGCGACGCGCCGCTGGCGGCCGCGCTCAAGGGCGCCGAGCAGATCGGCTTCACGATTGTTTCGCTGACCATCTCGCTGATCGCGGTGCTGATTCCGCTGCTGTTCATGGGCGACATCGTCGGCCGCTTGTTCCGTGAGTTCGCGGTCACGCTGGCGGTGACGATCCTGATGTCCGCGGTCGTCTCGCTGACGCTGACGCCGATGATGAGCGCGAAGCTGCTGCGGCATAGGCCCAAGAGCGAGCAGAGCTGGTTCTATCGCAAGTCGGAAAAGGTATTCGAAGACACCATCGCGCTTTACGGGCGAACGCTCGAATGGGTTCTTGAACACGAATTCGCAACGCTGATGATCGCGATCTCCACCCTGGTCCTGACCATCGTGCTCTACATCGTCGTGCCCAAGGGCTTCTTTCCGGTGCAGGACACCGGCGTTATCCAGGGCGTCTCTCAAGCGCCGCAGGATGTGTCGTTCGCCGCGATGGTGCGCGGCCAGCAGGCTTTGGCGCGGGTCATTTTGCAGGACCCGGCGGTGGAGAGCCTGTCGTCGTTCGTCGGGATCGATGGCACCAATATCACCGTCAACAGCGGACGAATACTGATCAATCTGAAGCCGCTCGATGTGCGCAAGGTCGACATCAGCACTGTGATCAGACGCCTGGCGCCGAAGTTGGCGGCGGTCAGCGGGATAACGCTGTACTTGCAGCCGGTGCAGGACCTGACGGTCGAAGACCGCGTGAGCCGGACCCAATATCAGTACAGCCTCGAAGATCCGAACGCCAACGAATTGAATCTGTGGACCAACAAACTCGTCGATAAGCTCAAGATGCTGCCCGCGCTGCGCGACGTCGCCACCGACCAGCAGAACGAGGGCTGGGAGGAGCATATCGTCATCGATCGGCTGACCGCTTCGCGCCTCGGTATCACCCCGAATCTGATCGACCAGACCTTGTACGACGCCTTCGGACAGCGGCAGGTGTCGACGATTTTCACACAGCTGAACCAGTATCACGTGGTGCTCGAAATCACGCCGGAGTTGCAGCGCAATCCACACGCGCTTGACGACATCTATATTCGCTCGACCGCCGGCGGTGAGGTGCCGCTGAGCGCCTTCACCCACTTCGAACCGGGTTCGGCCCCGCTCGCCGTCAACCATGAGGGCCAGTTTCCCGCGGTTACAATCTCGTTCGATCTCGCATCGGGCTATTCACTCGGCGACGCGGTCTCCGCCATCGACCAGGCGCGCGAGGAAATCGGGATGCCTGCAAGTATCGAGGCTTCCTTCCAGGGCACCGCCGCCGCGTTCCGGGCGTCGTTGAGGAACGAGCCGCTGCTGATCCTTGCGGCGCTGGTCACCGTGTATATCGTGCTCGGAATTCTTTACGAGAGTTACATCCACCCGATCACGATTATCTCGACCCTGCCGTCGGCCGGCGTCGGCGCGATCCTCGCTCTGATGATCTGCGGTCAAGATCTGAACGTGATCGCGCTCATCGGTATCATCCTGCTGATAGGTATCGTGAAGAAGAACGCGATCATGATGATCGATTTCGCACTCGAAGCTCAGCGCGGGGAAGGCAAGCCGCCGCGCGAGGCAATCTACCAGGCCTGCCTGCTGCGCTTCCGGCCCATCATGATGACCACGATGGCGGCGTTGCTCGGCGCGTTGCCGCTCGCGTTGGGAACCGGCGTCGGCTCCGAGTTGCGCCGCCCGCTCGGTATCGCAATCGTCGGCGGCCTGCTCGTGAGCCAGGTGCTCACGCTTTACACGACGCCGGTGATTTTCCTGACCTTCGACCGCTTGGCGACCCAAGTGTCGAAATGGAAGACAAAAGATGTTGTTCCGGAGACCGTTCCGGTTCAAGCGTCATGAGCATCTCCGAACCCTTCATAAGGAAGCCGGTCGCCACCACGCTGCTGACCATCGCGCTCGCGCTCGCGGGAGCGATCGCATTCCGGCTGCTTCCGGTTGCACCGTTGCCGCAGGTCGAGTTTCCGACCATTCAGGTCCAGGCGACGTTGCCCGGTGCGAGTCCGGAGACGATGGCTTCGTCGGTGGCGACTCCGCTCGAGCGCCAGTTCGGCCGTATCGCGGGTCTGACGGAACTGACTTCGACCAGCTACCTCGGCGCCACCAGCATAGTTTTGCAGTTCGACTTGAACCGCAATATCGACGCTGCAGCGCGCGACGCGCAGGCCGCCATCAACGCCGCGGCCGGGCAACTGCCGACAACTCTGCCGAGCAAGCCGACCTATCGAAAGGTCAATCCCGCCGATGCGCCGATCATGATTCTCGGCCTGACCTCGAACGCCGTGCGCCCGGGAATGATGTACGACGCGGCTGATTCAATCCTCGAGCAGAAGCTCTCGCAAATAGATGGCGTCGGCCAGGTCATGGTCGGTGGAAGCGCGCTGCCGGGTGTCCGCGTCGAACTGAATCCAACGCAGATGAGCAACCTCGGCGTCGGTCTCGAGGATGTGCGAACGGCTCTGGCCGCCGCCAACGCGAACCGGCCCAAGGGCGAAGTGGCCAACGATAGCCAGACATGGGGGCTGAGCACGACCGATCAACTGCTCAAGGCCGACGACTACCAGCCGCTGATCGTGCGCTACCACAATGGCTCCGCGGTTCAGCTTTCCGATATCGCATTGGTAAGGGATTCAGTCGAGAACGTCCGCGCCGCTGGGATGGTCGATGGCAAGATGGCCGTCCTGGTCGTCATTTTCCGCCAGCCCGGCGCCAACATCATCGATACGGTGGATCGAGTCTATGCCGCGTTGCCCCAGTTGCGCGCCTCGATCTCGCCGGCGATCGATCTCTCCGTAGTCCTGGACCGCACCACCACCATCCGCGCCTCGGTGCGCGACGTCGAGTTCACGCTGTGCATTTCGACTGCGCTCGTGATCATGGTGGTGTTCCTGTTCCTGCGTAACCTGCGCGCCACGTTGATTCCGGGAGTCGTCGTTCCGCTCTCATTGGTCGGAACATTCGGCATCATGTACCTGCTCGGGTACAGCCTCGATAACCTCTCGCTGATGGCGCTTACGATTTGCACCGGCTTTGTGGTTGACGACGCGATTGTCGTCATCGAAAACATTTCCCGCTACCGCGAACAGGGAATGCCGCCGTTCGAAGCTGCGATCAAGGGCGCTGCGGGCATCGGCTTCACGGTGATATCGATCAGCATCTCGCTGGTCGCGGTCTTTATCCCGATTTTGCTGATGGCCGGAATCGTCGGCCGGCTATTCCGCGAGTTCGCGGTCACCTTGTCGGCCGCGGTCCTCGTTTCATTGGTAATTTCGCTCACCACGACGCCGATGATGAGCGCGCAACTGCTCAAGCCGCACGACCAGGAAAAACATAACCGCTGGTACATGGCGAGCGAGCGATTTTTCAAGGGGATGCTTGACCGTTATGAGAGCAGCCTGTTGTGGGTTTTGGACCATCAGCCGTTTACTCTGATGGTAGCGCTCGCGATGCTTGGGCTCAGCATTTTTCTATTCAGGGTCGTGCCCAAGGGATTCTTCCCTCAGCAGGATACCGGACGTCTGATGGGCGCGGTGCAGGCCGACCAGGACACTTCATTCCAGGCGATGAAGGATCGGCTTGCTGAACTGATAACAACCATCCATAAAGACCCGGCCGTCGACAACGTGATCGCATTCACCGGCGGCAATGGCGCAACCAATACCGCGACCATGTACATCGGCCTCAAGCCCATGGGCGAACGAAAGATCGACGCCGATCTGGTTATCGCGCGCATCCGCAAGGAGGTCGCCCACGTCCCCGGCGTCAATCTCTATCTGCAGGCCACGCAGGATCTGAGGATCGGCGGCAGAGGCAGCAACGCGCAATATCAGTTCACGCTCCAGAGCGACGACCTCAATGAGCTCAATCAATGGGCGCCGAAGGTGCTCAAGAAATTGCGCACCGTTCACATTCTCACCGACGTCAGCAGCGATCAGCAGAATAGCGGCCTTGAAGCCAACGTCGTCGTCGATCGTGACACCGCTTCGCGCCTGGGACTCTCGCAACAGGCGATCGACGATACGCTCTACGACGCGTTCGGGCAGCGGCAAGTGTCCACGATGTACACGCCGCTGAACCAGTACCATGTCGTGATGGAGGTCGCGCCGCAGTTCTGGCAGAACCCCGAATCGCTCGACCAGATCCACGTGCGCTCCAGCACCGGGCAGCTCGTCAAGCTCAACGCCTTCACCCACTTCGCCAATGACACGACCGCGCTCGCCGTTAATCACACCAGTCAATTTCCTTCCGTGACGATCTCGTTCAATCTCGCACCAGGCGTCGCTCTGGGCGATGCGGTTGACGCGATCATGCAGGCCGAGGCGGAGATTAAACTGCCCGCCGGCATTCGCGGAACATTCCAGGGGACCGCACAGGCGTTCCAGGACTCGCTCAAGAACGAAGGCTTCCTCATCTTATTCGCGCTCTTCGCCGTGTACATCGTGCTCGGCATTCTCTACGAAAGTTACATCCATCCGATCACGATCCTCTCGACGCTGCCCTCGGCCGGCGTCGGCGCAATTCTTGCCCTGCTCATTTTCCACATCGACCTGAGCGTGATCGCGCTCATCGGAATCATCCTGCTGATAGGCATCGTCAAGAAAAACGCGATCATGATGATCGACTTCGCGCTCGAGGCTCAACGCGGCGAAGGCAAGTCGCCGCACGACGCGATCTACCAGGCGTGCGTGCTGCGCTTTCGCCCGATCATGATGACCACGATGGCTGCGATGCTCGGCGGGTTGCCGCTCGCGTTGGGCACCGGCACGGGCTCCGAGATGCGCCGCCCGCTTGGCATCGCGATCGTCGGCGGACTGCTCGTGAGCCAGGTCCTGACGCTCTACACAACGCCGGTGATCTATCTGTATATGGATCGGCTCAGCGCTGGATGGTCGAAACTGTGGAGGCGGGCCATTGGCCGCCCAACTACGGCGCCGGCTCAGCCGCACATAGCCGATTGACTATTCAGGGCGCGTTTCCTTTATCTGGTAACCGATGTGTTCAAAAGGCAGGCGCGCATAGAAGTAATTCGCGATCGAGGGGCGCAGCGGTGGTCACCACCTGATCACGCTGACGATATTCGAAAAATCATCGGTCCAGGGCCTGGCCCCCGGCTCCGAAACGAGCGGCTTCCAACGCGGCTCTTTGTCGAGAAAGCCAAGATCCTGTTGGCGCCGAGCGATAGCTACCCACTCCGCCACAGTGGCTCCTTGCGCCCCCTCCTTCGCAGAAGGGTGATAAACTTCGTCCTTGCTGACGGCCCCTACGCTCTCCACCAAGGTCGCTACAACAGGCGCCAGGAGCAAAGACCTGTTGCTTATATGAAACAAAATTATCCCGTGATCTTTCAGTTTCGCCAGATAGAGCGATAGCGCTTCTTTTGTAAGAAGATGGACGGGGATCGAGTCCGAACTGAATGCGTCGATAACGATCACGTCATAGTAGTTATTCGGCGCCTTTTGAATAGACAGTCTACCATCGCCCAAAATGATCTTCGTGTCGGCCCCGTTATCTTCGAGATAGTGGAAGTAGCGTGGGTCGCGAGCTATTCGCTCGATTGCCCCATCAATTTCATAGAACGTCCATTCCTGGCCGGGTCTCCGATAGCAGACGAGCGCTCCCGTTCCCAAACCGATAACGCCGACGGTATGGATGTCACCGAACAACGTGAAGAACTGCCCCACGGGTCCTGATCGAGCGTAATACAGCAGCGGTTTTCGCCTAAGATCGGTGTCGATAAACTCTGCTCCATGCCATGTCGTTCCATGCACGAGGACTGTTTTGGTTCCCTGGTCCACGATCTCGACTTTTTTGACGCCGAAAAAGTTCCTCTCCTGATGGAGCACTCCCACGGAAGCCTGTACTAAAGCAGCGCTGCCTAGCACGCCCGCTACTCCAAGCGCAAAACGCGCCGGGTTCTCGGTGAAACTATATAGCAGGCCCGCAGTCAGCGTGAGGAAAAGTATGCGGATGACTAAATCGGGTGGGTGGCCGCGAGCCGAGCCATAGGCCATCGCTGCAACGGCGAGAGCCAGTAGCACTGGAACTAGAAAATCCCTGGGACTGTTAGCGCGCGCCGGCCTCCCCACGGGCCGTCGAAGAGCGCAGGCTGCGGCCAGCACCAGGTAATACTCATAGGTGGATGAAAACATTAACGGCGCCACGAGCGCATTAAAGATCCCACCCGCGGCGCCACCGATAGAAATGCAGAAATAAAACTCGGTGACTCCCTCGGCGTCAGGCCGGCGGTTGGCCAACTCCGTATGGCAGACAAGCGCGATGAGGAAAAATGTCAACAGGTGAAGCGAGACGTCTAAGGCGATAGTCCCTCCCGAGCCAAATACCGACCCGGCCAGAATCCCGATCGAAGTTACGACAATTGCTGCCGCCTGCGCCTTCAGCGCCCACGCCAGCTTTATAAGAGGTGACCGGCTGAATGCCACGACGAAAGACAACAAATAGAGAGCTAGAGGAATGATCCATAGCAGCGGGGCAGGCGCAATGTCAGTGGTAATGTATGAGGTGACCCCCAACAGCAGGCTCGAGGGAACAAAGGCAAGCGCGATCCACACAAGTTTCTGTCGCAGGCTGGTAACCTGGCGTGGCGACGCAGCTTTTGCGCCGGTCGATTGCGCGTGGAATGTGCCGTGCCCAAGCGGCAGAGCACAGGCGCCGACCAGGATTACCAATACGGCGTAGGTCACCATCCAAGCCCTGCTTTGCTCCGCCAAGGTCAGCGACGGTTCGAGCATCAACGAGAAGGCCAGCAGAGCGGCGAGGCTGCCCAAGTTGCTCGCGGTATAAAGGAAGTATGGATCGGCGCTTAATCTATGGCCTCTTTGTCCGAACCAGGCCTGCAGCAGCGGCGAGGACGCCGACAGCGCGAAGAAAGGCCATCCGACCGAAACCGCCAGAAGGCCAATCAGCCACAAGATCGGCGAGTGATCGCTCGGAGGAATCCGGCCCGGAACGATCGCGAGCGGCAAGAATGCCAATCCTGTGAGGACAATGGCTCCATGAATCCAGAATTGCCGGCTTGGTTTCGCAACCCGGCTGAGAAAGTACGCATAGCCATAGCCGGCGAGAAGCACGACCTGGAAGAACATAATCGCGGTGTTCCAGACCGCCGGCGATCCACCCAAGAGAGGCAATACCATCTTGGTGAAGAGTGGCTCCATCCAGAACAGCAGAAACGCGCTGACGAAAAGCGCCAGGGAGTAAACACCGATCAGCATGCAAGCGACCTTGTTAGCCGAGTGACAAGACCGCTCAAGATTTAACGATTATAGTCAGTTTGTTTCCCCCACGTGCTGTGGCATTACACCTCAAGCAGGCGCGTCGGGCAATACGCAGTGCAGGGGCACTTCCCACCGCTTGCGTTGCCAGGTTTCGCGCGCATCGCAATTCCCTGTGAGATGGCGGCGGCACGAAAAAACGAGGACGCCACGTCATCCTCGATCGACATTATTTCGCGCTCCCGATCGGAGGTTCCAGCACGCAGCTCTGGATCTCGGTCTGCGCCGCATCAGTATCGATCGGATTGAGATGCGGCGTGGCAGTCAGGACGCCCCATCCAAGTTCCTCTCTTATGTAGTAGGCTCGCCGCTCGGTCTGGATTTCCACTTCGTCGGCGGTGTCGGTCTGGATGCTGCAAACTACCTTCTCGCCGGCGGGAACGATGAAAGCATGATAGCCGCCCGGACCGATCCGCGCCGTGTCCTCACCGCATGTAACCGCCGGGCGAAGCGCCGACGACCCGTAGCTGTAAGGCCGGTACACGTAAATCACCGCATTGCCCGGAGGTGACGGGATTTTTTCAAACGGTTGGCCCTGGACCGCGCATCCGAATCCTGCCGTGCCGACGACGCCGAGCAAAAGTACCAGAAGCCGGCGATTCATTGGCCAACGGAAGCAGTTGGAGATTTGCCCGCGCTGGCGACGGCATCCGCCAACCTGGCCTCATCGCTATAGAGCTTTTGATCGATCCTGTTCCTGACCGCGGCGCGAGCAGCGTCGTCCACCTGCTTGTGGGTGGGATGCGAGTACAGGTTGTACGATTTCGAGACGTGCTCCTTGGCGGTGTAGTCGCCGAGAATCCGGTCGCCGTCGCTGATCGACAAAGACGCAAACGCAGTCGTCCCAATATCGCCGAGCGGAGCACCGACCAGGTTGGCTGGATCGAGCGCGCTGACAATCAGTGGGACGTGATAGTCGTCGTGCGTCAATTCCTCGCGATAGGTGAATGTTACGGGTGAAGTGCTCGACAGGGACATCGCCACTGCGGGCGGAAGTTCGGTCGGGTCGCCGGCGACCAACCGGCCCTTGAACGGCAACGGATGCGCCGGCTCGTCGGTGATCTTGGGCGCGATTACAAGCTGCGAATCCGATTGAGACGCGCTTGCCGGTTGCGATTGCGATTGATCCGGCTGCTGAGTGCTGCATCCGAACGCGGCGGTCGCAGCAAAAAGCGCCGCGAGAACAAGTGTATGTCTCATGACATCGGGGCGTCGCGAGCCGGGGTGCTCGGGAATCACTGATTCAATCCCTCGCGACGCCATATAGCCATAGTATCAGAAAATTCCGGCCTACTTTACGACGCCGCTGGCGATATAGACGGTGCCGCCGAGCATCTGCTCCAACTCGAGCCGTGACACCAGCGGCTCGAGATGGCTCCACGGACGCGCGAGGCCCTCGAGCGTGCTCGTCGATCGCAACGCGGCGTTCCACACCAGGAGATTCAGCGGCATCGCCCGGATCGGAGCCCACTTGAGTCCGGCCGCGACGATCCGCGCGCCCGGCTTGAGATGGCTGCATACGTTGGCGAGCGCCTTGGGCGTACGCATTATGTCGTGCGTGAAATGAAACAACGCCGCGTCGGCCGCCAGCGGTATAGCGGCTTCCTCGACCGAGGCCGGGATGAGCGCGACGTTCTTCCAGCTATTCTCAGCCGTCCGCGCGCGAGCCCGCTCGAGCATCTCGGGGCTCTGCTCGATTCCGACGATCGAGCCTTCGGGGCCGACCAGACCTTCCAGTGCCGAAAAACTCAGCCCGGTGCCGCAGCCGACATCCAAAACCCGGTCGCCGTTTTTCAGACGCAGCAGATCGATGGCGCGTTGCCGCACGGGTTCGAACAATGCGAGCTCGAGATCGTAGATGCGGGCGCGCGAGCGATACTGGCGAATCGCGGTGGATCGGTTCGGCGTGAGCCAGCGCGTCAGCCTTTGAAATGGTTGCGAGCGGTCGTCGGGACGGGGGGTCACCTTCGATGCCTCGTATTACCGAGTATCACGAAACCGCCCCAACAATCCTGCTTGCGGCGTGAACTTGCCCCGAGTCCATGGACACCCGGGTTAAGCAGACAATCGCTGCGGGTTTCGCCGTTTATATTCCACCGGGCTGAGATAGCCGAGCGGCGAATGGGGGCCACACCTGTTGCAAAAATGAGTCATCGGGGCTGTATCGGAGTTGCTACCGGGCCATCTGAGGCACTGATTTTCAACGCAATTTCACGGCATAAAAGTTGCTCATGAACGATTTGGGGTAATTTTGCACACTTTGTATTTGTATAAGTCGTAGTGCTCGGAAACTTCGACTTGTTTGTCCTTTGCTTGGGGAGGGATCTGCGATGAATCGCCCGCGTGCCCATGAGCGTGGTCAAGTCCTGGCGTCGGCCGCCGCTTCGATAGAGGCGCTGATGGGATCCTTGGCGATCGTGCGGTCCACAGGTTCGCGAAACTTTGTCGGATGCGCGCCGCGCGCAGCGTGACCGCCATTTTCCCGGGGAAATCGTGATGCACAAATATGGATTTTGGAAACTCGCAGCGCCGTGCCTGCTGATCATCGCCGCCGCCCTGGCGACTGTCTCGATCGCGGGCGATGGCACCGCCGATCTTGTGCTGGGTCAGGCCAACTTCACATACAACGCCGCCAACTTTCCCAGCGCGCGCAAACTTAATGCTCCGCAGGGGGTTGCGATCGACGTCAACGGCAACCTTTATGTCGCCGACGTCAACAACTCGAGGGTGCTGGGCTGGAAGGATGGAACGGCGTTCGCCAATGGCTCTGCGGCCGACCTGGTCATTGGTCAGCCGGACTTTAACTCGACTGCCTGCAACAGTGGCGGCGTAAGCGGGAGCAGCCTGTGCTCCCCCTATGCGGTTGCGGTGGACTTAAGCGGCAACCTCTACGTCGCGGATCAAGGCAACAACCGCGTGCTCGAATACAACACCCCATTCGCCGGTTCGTTCCCGCCCGCTGGGGGGTCCGCCAATATGGTGTTCGGGCAGACGGACAACCTTACTTCTAATACCACGAATCAGGTGAGCGCGTTCAGCCTCAACTCCCCCTGGGGGGTTGCGGTGGACGCAAGCGGCAACCTCTACATCGCCGACACAATCAATAACCGCGTGCTCGAATACAACACCCCGCCTACGTACGGCACCACCGCCCATATGGTGTTCGGGCAGGGCGATAGCTTCACTTCGAATTACGGGAATAATGGCGGAGTGAGCGCGAACAGCCTCTACCTTCCCGCTGGGGTTGCGGTGGACGCAAGCGGCGACCTCTACGTCGCCGACCACCTCAACAGCCGCGTGCTCGAATACAACACCCCGCTTACGTACGGCACCACCGCCAATATGGTGTTCGGGCAGAACGGCAGCTTCACTTCGTATTACGCGAATAATGGCGGAGTGAGCGCGAGCAGCCTCAACTTCCCCAGCGGGGTTGCGGTGGACTCAAGCGGCGACCTCTACGTTGCGGACGCACTCAATAACCGCGTGCTCGAATACAACACTCCGCTTACCAGCAGCACCGCCAATGCCGTGTTCGGGCAGGGCGGCAGCTCCACTTCGAGTACCGCGAATTATGGCGGGCTGAGCGCGAGCAGCCTCAACTATCCCTTTGGGGTTGCGCTGGACGCAAGCGGCAACCTCTACGTCGCCGACACCTCCAACAACCGTGTGCTCGAATACGATACTCCGCTTGCACCCAATACCACTGCCGATGTTGTGCTGGGGCAGCCTGACTTTCCGTACAACCAGGCAAACTTCCCTGACCAATACTCCCTTCACAATCCATTCGCGGTCACGATCGACGCCAGCGCAACGCCAACCCACCTTTATGTCGCGGACGAAACCAACTCCAGGGTGCTGGGCTGGAACGATGTGACGACGTTCGCCAATGGCTCTCCGGCCGACCTGGTCATTGGTCAGCCGGACTTTAACTCGACTGCCTGCAACACTACTGACGGCGCAAGCGGGAGCAGCCTGTGCTACCCCTATGGGATTACGGTGGACTCAAGCGGCAACCTCTACGTCGCCGACAACTCCAACAGCCGCGTGCTCGAATACACCGCCCCGTTCGCCGGATGCGGTGGTTCGTTCCCCTGCGTTGAGGGGTCCGCCAATCTGGTGTTCGGGCAGGGCGGCAGCACCTCGACCGGGTGCAATTCCGACACCGGAAGCACTCCCACGGCTATCGACCTTTGTTATCCCTATGGCGTCGCAGTTGATGCTAATAACGGCCACCTCTACGTCGCCGATGGCGGCAACAACCGCGTCCTCGAATACAACACTCCGCTTACCAGCAGCACCGCCAATCTGGTGTTCGGACAGGGCGTCAGCTTCACTTCGAATTACGAGAATAATGGCGGAGTGAGCGCGAACAGCCTGTACCTTCCTGTTGGGGTTGCGGTGGACTCAAGCAGCAACCTCTACGTCGCCGACTACTCCAACAGCCGCGTCCTCGAATACAACGCCCCGCTTACGAACGGCGCCAGCGCCAATGCCGTGTTCGGGCAGGGCAACATCTTCACCTCGACCGGGTGCAATTCCGACACCGACGACGGCACTCCCACCGCTATCGACCTGTGTGATCCCTATGGGGTTGCGGTGGACTCAAGCGGCCACCTCTACGTCGCCGACACCTCCAACAACCGGGTGCTCGAATACAACACGCCGCTCACCAGCAGCACCGCCAATCACGTCTTCGGGCAGGATGACAGTTTCACTTCCAGCCACCCCAACCTCGGCGCGACGAGCGCCAGCGCGACCAGCCTGTACAGTCCGAGCGGCGTCGCGCTGGACTCAAGCGGCACCCTCTACGTCGCCGACACATCCAACAACCGTGTGCTCGAATACAAGAATCCCCTGGCTACGTCGTCAGCAACACCCACGCCGACGCCGGCGCCCACGCCGACTACCTCGATGTCGGTGACCGCTTCGCTCACATTCGGCAACGTTCCCGTAGGCCAGACGGTTACGAAAGATCTGACGGTCAAGAACACCGGCAGGACCAGCTCGCTGATCATCTCAGGCGCGACATCGTCCGACCCGGCTGAATTTGCCGTCAGCGGAGGTACATGCGGTACGATCCCCGTCACGGTCGCGCCCAATACGTCGTGCAAGATGGCGGTCTCGTTCAACCCCATCGAGGCCGTCCCGTACAGCGCGACGCTGACGGTCAGCGACAACGCCGCCTCCAGCCCGCAGAGCGTGGCGCTCACGGGCACGGGCGGGATCACGATGACGGTTACGCCCGCCAGCTTCTCGATCAACGCCAAGGACGGGACGACGGTCGTCAAGACGGTGACCGTGAGCAACAAGCAGAGCAGCTCCGTCTCGCTGAGCGAAAGCTTCAGCGGTCTCAACCACGGCGACTTCACCGTCACAGGCGGCGGCACCTGCGGGCTGACGCTGGCGGCCAAGACGGCTTGTACGCTGCATGTGACCATCGCTCCGACTGCGGTGGGTACGGAATCGGCGACCATGGCGGTTACGGACGTCCCCGATCCGCTGTCTCCGTACCTGGTTGACTTCACCGTGCAGGCAAGCGTGCCGGAATCCGTGTCCACGACCAGCCTGAACTACGGAAACGTCGCCCAGACGGCGTCCAAGACGAAGAGCGTTACGGTAGTCAACCATGCCACCGCGCCGATCACGCTGAGAGCGAGCATCGGCGTCGGCCCCAACTCGGGCGACTTCGCGGTGGCGAGCGGCGTTACGAATGGGTGCCCGCTGGTTGGGTCGCTGGCGGCGTCGCACGTCTGCACTTACGCGGTGACGTTTACGCCCAGCACGGAGAGTGCCGAGAGCGGCACGCTTTCAATCGCGGTTGCGCAAGACCCCGGTGGCGGTCCGCCGGCGGTCAGCCTGAATGGAACCGGAACGATACCGGAATCCGTGTCCCCGACGACGTTAAGCTTCGGCAACGTCGCCCAGACGGGGTCCAAGACGATGAACGTCACGCTGACCAACAAGGCGCATGCCGGCGGGGGGGCGCTCACACTTGCCAGCCCGAGCTTTGGCGGGGCCTACGGGAGCGATTTCTCGGTGACGGGCGGGACCTGCGGGGGGACGCTGTCGGCGGCGTCGTGCACCTACGCGGTGATGTTTACGCCCAGCACGGATGGCGCGGAAAGCGGCACGCTTTCGATCGGTGTGTCGGGAGACACGCTCCTCTCCGTCAGCCTGAGCGGAACCGGAGTTACGCCGCTCAAGGTGCTTCCGGCGAGCCTCGCTTTCGGCACGCTGCACGAGACCGCGACAAGCACGGCGAAGACGGTCACGGTGACCAACAGCAGCAGCGCGACGCTGACGATAAGCAAAAGCGTCAGCGGGACCAGCGACTTCAAGGTGACGGGCGGGACGTGCACCACACTGCCGAGTGGGTCGCTGGCGGGCGGCGGCGCATCGTGCACCTACACGATGACGTTCACGCCCAGCATGGTTGGCCCTGAGAGCGCGACGCTCGGGGTCAGCGCAGTCGGCGACGGGGCCAGCCCGCACGACGTGAGCCTCAGCGGCACCGGCTTTTAGGCGCCACGGTGCAGGGGCCCCCGGTCCCTGCACCTGAGTAGGGAGAATCGGCGCCGCCACGTGATTTGCTCCACGGGCGGGCGATTCTCTCATCGGCGTTTATCGCCCGCCCCGCGCCCATGGACGAGTTCCGGGGAGGCTTTCTACTTCCTGAAATCGATCGGCTGCGGGCAGGCCGAGCCGCCGGCGTTGTAGCCGTAAACCATCTCGCCGCCGATGTCCGCGCCCGCCGCTATCAACCACATCACTGCAATCAGACCGGCGAGAAACACGTAGCGTCCCCGCGTAGGCATCGGCCGCATCGCGAGCGCCCACACTGTCAGCACGCCCGTCACCGCCGACGCCGCGACCATCAGATGCTTATGATGCCGCAGCAGTTCGTGGCGGACCGATACCGAAACCATCAGGCCCGGCGCTGCATAGAGACCGCTGGCAACCGCCGCCGCCGCGCCAAGCGCGCCCAGCACCAGCATCCAGAGCGCGGTCCACTTAAGCGCTTCGCTCGCGCGGATCGCCGCGAGGAAATAAAGGAGCGCCGCGCCGTAGAGAAACGCGATCGGAAAATGCACCAGGATGGGATGGATATTCTGCAGGTCCGATGCGCCCGGCAGAACGCGGTCTAGCACGACGATGCTTGCCCGCGGCTATTTCACGGACTCGACGACCAGGTAGTTCACGCCGTTCCTGCTGTATTCCTTGCCCGTCACCGTCACCCGGTCTTCCATCCGCTGAATGACGCTGTCCGGAAGCGGCGACGCATCCTTGTCCGGCAACAGGATGTAGGATTTCTCGGTCCCGCTTTCGATGAGCATTACCGGAATTCCCTTGGATACGCATTTTATCGCGCACGCCTTGTGGCTCGCGCCCTTCGCACCCATCGTGGCGTAGCAGTAGGCGTCTTCGAGATTGCCGGTGACCGATTTCTCGCTGCCGTCGGCCGCGATCGCCGCCGGCGCAACCATCACGGTTGCGAGCAAAGCCATGAGCGCCAGTTTTTTCATGACCTGTTTCCCCTCGATATTTTGATAGCCGCCAAGTCCGGGCCTGACCATCGACGAGATGCGATCCTAGCGGCGGTACGAGCGTGCTTCAACCGTCGAGCCGACGTCGCCGCCGCCGAACATCTCGCGCCATCCCTTGCGGCGCCGCGCCCCCGGCAATCGCGCACCCAGCCGCTGCAGGTGCAGCTCGAGGATCTGCTTGAGTTCGTCGTTGAGCCGCTCGATTTCGATTTCCTCGGGCATCTTGGGCCGCGGCTGCCCTTCGGTAATTCCGCCGCGGCGCCGGCCGTAGAGCTGCTGCAAGCGCAACTCCGCCTTCGCGAACATCGCTTTGTACTTATAGTCGAGCCGGCTGAGCGCGTCGGTCATCGCGGCCAGCGCCACGAACCTGCGCCGCATCCGCCACCATTCGAACAGCGTCAGCAACATCGCGCCGAGCATGAACAGCGCAAAAAATCCCAGGCTGACGGCGGTTGCACGCCACCACGGCAGCAACTTGTTGCCAAGCTGCAAGTCCTGGTTGTCGCCGGTCAGTTCCTGGACTTGCGCCTTGAGCGATTTGACCTGCTCCTCCGCCGAATCGGCCTTCTGCTCCGCCGTTTGCTGCTGCGCGCTCAGCGCCTCAACCTGTGACTTGAGCGTATTGACCTCGGTGGTGAAAGGATGCGGAACCTTCAACACCTCGTCCACCTGCAGCTCGTCGTCAGGATGAATCCGGTTGGCGTGGGCAAGCTCATCGACGGTGATCCCGAACATCTGCGCAATTGCGCCGATCGAATCGCCGGGGCGAACCGTGTAAGGGATGATGTTCGCGGGATGATCCGGCTTGACGACGGGTTTTGGCGCCGGCTGGTCCGCCGGCGGTGCCGTGTCGCGAGCCTCAGACGGTTCGGCCTCGCTCGGCGGACGCACGACTCGCGAGGGAGGTGCAGAGGGCGGAATCGTACTCTCGTTGAAATCGGATTGAGCGAACGCAACTCCCCAGCCGGCAACGATAAACGTCGCCGCGAGGGCCAGTCTGGATAAAGTTGACCTGAACCGTCGCACGCTCATGATGGACCCTTTGCCTGCGAACCCATTCCAGTATCCCTGAGATTGCGCCCAGGGTCTAGGATGCAGCAGCATCCCCTGACTTTAGCCCGGCGCGGCGCGCACGCTTGGCCGGATGCAGCGCCGCGTAGGCAGCCCCCACAACACCGCCTCGCGGACCCAGCGCCGCACGCACGATCTTCGCCTGCGATGCGATCGCCGTGAAGGCCCGCTCGCGCACCTGCGTCATCATGGTTTTGCGCATGTATGGCAGTGCGCCGGCGACGCCACCCCCAATCACGACCAGCTCGGGATTGAAGATATTGAGAAAAGACGCCACCGCGATTCCGAGGTAATTGCCGGCCGTGGCGAACGCCTCGAGCGCGAGTCTGTCGCCGCGGCGAGCTTGGGCCGACAGTCCGCGCACCGAAAAATTCCCTTCCGAATCGACGATTTGCGCCGGCAACGCCGCACCCCCCGACAGTCCCAGGCGCTGTTCGACCAGGCCGCGCAGCCCTGACGCCGATGCGTATGACTCCAGGCATCCGTTCGCGCCGCAGTCGCATCGCGGACCGTCCGGATTGACCGTCACATGCCCCAATTCGCCCGCCATCCCGCTTCGCCCGTGAACCAGTTTGCCGCCGACGATCAGTCCGCCGCCGACTCCGGTGCCCAGTGTCAGCAGCACGACGTCGCGCCGCCCGCGCGCCGCGCCGCGCCAGTATTCGCCGAGCGCCCACGCGTTGGCGTCGTTCTCGACGACCACCGTCCTGCCTATCAGCGCTTCGAGGTTGTGACGCAGCGGGTATCCGCGCCATGCGGCGACGTGCGGCGCCTGCATTACGGTTCCCGAGTACACGTTGAGCGGTCCCGGCACCGCGACTCCGATCGCTCGCGGTGATCCAAGTCCGCGCCGGCGCGCGGTGTCCAATAGATGAATGAGCTGCGCGGCGATGTTTTCAGCGACGGCTGCGGCCTGGCGCGACGCATGCGACGGCCCGTGCTCCATCAGGATCACATCGCCGCCGCCGGCGGCTACGGCTGCGCACCGGATATTGGTGCCACCCATATCCAATCCGACCGCCCATGCGCGCGTCATTTTCCGGATTCGCCCGGGAATTTCATCAGCGCGAGATATTCGCGATTTCCGGCCGCGCCTTCAATCGGCGATTCGATTGTGCCGACCACCGCGAGGCCGATACTCTCCGCGAACTCGACGATCCCCGCGACCGCTTCGTGCCGGAGTTTTTCGTCCCTGACGATGCCCCCCTTGCCGACCTTGCCCTTGCCGACTTCGAACTGCGGCTTGATGAGCGTGATTATCTCGGCGCGCGGCGCGATCAGCACAAGCACTGACGGAATCACCAGCCGCAGTGAGATAAAGCTGGTGTCGATCGTCACCAGCTCGGGCGCGTGGGGCAAGTCGTCCGGCGAGGCGAGCCGGATATTCATGCGATCAAGCACGATGACGCGCGGATCCTCGCGCAGCTTCAGCGCCAGTTGCCCGTAGCCGACGTCCATCGCGATCACGGCCTTGGCGCCGCGGCGCAGCAGCACATCGGTGAAGCCGCCGGTCGATGCACCCACGTCCATCGCGAGCTTGCCTTCGACCGAGATGCCGAAATGCTCGAGCGCGGCGATAAGCTTGTACGCTCCGCGCGAGACGAACTGCGGCGCACCCGCCATGAGCGCGATGGGAGTTTCAGAATCGACCTTGAGGTCGGCTTTGTAGGCCGGCCGCGAGTTGACGCGCACGCGCCCCGCCATTATCAGGCGTTGGGCGATTTCGCGGCTGTCGGCCAGACCGCGGCGCGCCATTTCGGCGTCGAGCCTGAAGCGCACCAACGGCGCCGCAGAGCGCCGCGGCTTGGGTTTGGCGCCGGAACCATTGCTAGCAGGATGTTTCGTCGTCGTCCCTTGCGCCGGCGGGGTGCTCGTCATCAGACGATGCTTCAAAGGGCGCCGTGCGCAGTTCGCCGCCGGCGCTCCGCGTTAGCAGTTCGACCTTGCGCTCGACTTCGTCGAGTTTCCCATTGAGCGCCTTCACCAGCATGACGCCGCGTTCGAAGGCTCCGATTGATTCTTCGAGCGTAAGCTCACCCGAATCGATCTGATTGACGATCGTTTCAAGATCCTTGAGCTCATCCTCGAATTTTTTCGTCTTCGTGACCATCGTCTAGATTGTGCGGCCGGTCGCGCGCGCGCTCAGCCGCCCCCTGGCCAGCCTGATATCGAGCTCGTCGTCCAGCTTCACCGTGGCCGCGTCGAGCACCGCGCGCGAATTGGTCCTATTGACCACCACGGCGTAGCCGCGATCGAGAACTTTCAGCGGCGACAAGGCGTCGAGCCGGCCTGCCTGTGCGCCGAGCTGGCGCCGCCTGCCTTCGAGCGCCGACCGCGTGCCATGAACAAGACTGTTGCCGAGCCGGGAGGTCGCAAGGCGCATCTCGCGCACCATCGCATCGGGACTGCGAAGCCGCATCCGCAATTCGCGGACGCTGCGGCGGCGCTCCGCGATTCGCGAGGACACCGCTTGCGCGAGTTCGCCCTCGATCTCGGCAACGCGTTCGCGCGCCTCGGCGATAGCGACGCCGGGATGGCGTATCCGCGCCGCCAGATCGTCGATCGATTCCCGCCGGCCCGACAGCTCCCGTTGCATCACGCTCGCGAGCGACGCGCCTAGCGACGCGACACATTTGGTCAACTCGGCGAGGCTGGGCACGACCATCTGCGCGGCCGCCGTGGGAGTAGGCGCGCGCAGGTCGGCGACGAAATCGGCGATCGTATAGTCCACTTCGTGGCCGACGGCGGAAATCACCGGGATCGCCGACCGGAAAATCGCCCGCGCGACGATCTCTTCGTTGAACGCCCACAAATCTTCGAGCGAGCCGCCGCCGCGTCCAACGATCAGCACCTCGGCGCGGCCGTCGCGATTGAGATCGGCGATCGCGTCCGCGATCTCCTGAGCTGAGCCGTCGCCCTGCACCTTCGCGGGCCTGAAAATCACCTGCAGGTTCGGGAATCGATCGAACAAGATGCGCAACATGTCGCGCAGTCCCGCCCCGCCGCGCGCCGTCACGATTCCGATCCGGCGCGGCAGGTACGGCATCGCGCGTTTGCGCCCCCGATCGAACAGCCCTTCGGCCTCGAGCCGCCGCTTCAACTGCTCGAACGCGGCCTGCAACGCGCCGACGCCGCGCGGCTCCATTTCCTCGGCGTAAAGCTGCAACGCGCCGCGCTGTTCGAAGATTTGCACCCGCCCGCGAACAATCACTTCCATCCCGTCGACGGCTTTGAACCGCATCCCGTTGAACGCCGACTTGAACATCACGACGTTGATCGCGCTGCGGGAGTCTTTGAGCGTGAAATAAAAATGATTCGATGGCGCCAGCCGCGCGTTCGAGACCTCGCCGACCACCCAGTGCTCGCCGAGGTTGGCGTCGAGCGCGTCGCGTACCATCCGCACCAGGTCCGATACGCTGATCAGGCCCGAGCGGCGGCTGCGCATCGAAAGATCGAGCTGCCCCTCCATGGTCGTTTAGCTTATCAGAACGAGTCGCCGCGCACCTATATGGCGCATTAGACGTGCTTTTCCACAATTGTCCTGGCCACAGGCTCGCCGGCGGCAACAACAACGCGGCGCCGGCGTGAAAAAAACGCGCCGGACATCATGATGCCCGGCGCGTTGCGATCGATTCCTTTACCGTCCTCTAGTCGCCCTTCGACTTGGCGCTGTCGCCCTCGGATACCGCCGACTGCGACTCGCCCTTGGCAAGCTGGAGCTTGAACGTGTTCCAATGCTTGAGGATGTCGATCGCGCGATCGAGCTGCACGTCCTTTTCCTCTTTGGCCTTGGCGCCCTTCGCGCCGGGCCCCTTATCGCCCTTTTCGGTCCCGGGCGCAGCAGCCGCGCCGGTCGCAGGATTCTTGTCATTCTTCTTCTGCCCGTTCTGGAAATGATGGGGCAAATCAGACTCGTGGATTTCCGGGTTTTCGTCGAACTCGGCGCCCTGCTGCGTTAGCGATGCGAGCGTTTCTTTGGGCAGCTCGACATCGATGTCGGGTGTGATTCCCACCGCCTGGATCGAGCGGCCGGTGGGCGTGTAGTAGCGCGCCGTGGTCAGGCGCAGCGCCGAATGATCGTCGAGCGGCAGAATCGTTTGCACCGAGCCTTTGCCGAAGGTCTGGGTGCCGAGAATGACGGCGCGCTTCTGATCCTGCAAAGCGCCGGCGACGATTTCGCTGGCGCTCGCGCTGCCGCCGTTGACCAGCACCACCATCGGATAGTCAACGAAGTCCTGCTTCTTGTGCGAGAAGTATTTCTGCTGCTGATTTTCCTCGCGCCCCTGCGTGTAAACGATCAGGCCGCCGTCGAGAAAATCGTCCGAAACCTTTACCGCTTGGTTCAGCAATCCGCCCGGATTGTCGCGCAGGTCGAACACAATTCCCTTGAGCTTGCCGTGGCTCTTTGCTTCGAACCCGTCAATCGCCTTCTCTACCCCCTCGCCCGTGTTCTCCTGGAAGGTGGTGACGCGGATGTATCCGTAGCCGCCGTCGAGCATCTTCGACTTGACCGACTGAATCTTGATTACGTCGCGTGCGAGCGTCACCGTGAACAGCTCCGGCACGTCCTTGCGATGAAGCGTCAGCTTGATCTTGCTGCCCTTGGGCCCGCGCATCCGCTTGACCGCCTCGGTAAGCGACATGTCCTTGGTGAAGTCGTCGTCGATCTTGATTATCTGGTCGCCGGCCTTGAGTCCGGCGCGATACGCCGGCGTGTCCTCGATCGGCGCAACTACGGTGAGCGCGCCATTCTTGATGGTTATTTCGATTCCGAGTCCGCCGAAGCTGCCGCGCGTCTCGACCTCGAGGTCGCGGTACAGATCGGGTGTCAGGTAGGCGCTATGCGGGTCGAGCGACGCCAGCATCCCGGTAATGGCGCCGTCGATCAGCCGTTTGGTCGATACCGGTTCGACGTAGTTTTTCTGCACGATTGCGAGCACGCTCGCGAACGTGTCGAGCTCCTGGTAGGTGTCGTTCGAGAGCGCCTGGGCTCGGCGCACGGCGACCTCCTGGAGGACAAGGAAACAGGCGACCAGAGAGACCGCCACCGTGATGGACCATCGATGTCTTTTGATCATTGACATTTATTTAGTGTCGCTTGGGACTCGTGATTATGAGTTCAGACATTTAATTTAAGCAGATGCCGCACTTTAATGCATACGGCCGCGCGACTACCCCCGTTACCGTAAATAATAGCAGATTCACCGCCCCCGCACCTGCCCGCCCCCCACCGACTCCGCAGATGCGAAACCCGCCGTGGGTTTCACGCTTCCCTGGGCAGGGGTGACCCCTGCACCCGATGACAAGAAAACATGCGGGCTTCGCCCTGTTAGAAGTTTTCCAGGGGGAATTTGCCTCGCCCGTTACTTTACGGGAGAGGAGGCCGACCCCTTGGCGGTCGGTAGGTGAGGGTTCTGCGGCGCATCTACTTTCTCGGATCGTCATCCTGACCGGAGCGGAGCGACCCCGGATCAGATTGATCCTGACGGAACCGGCACGGCGTCGATGATCACGGTGCTTAAAGATGGCAGGACTGCCGAGAGCGCGGTCTTCGTCGCCGAGGCGCCACGGCGATGAGAAACCCACGATTATTGCTTACCCGGAATATTATTCGCGAGGTCTCGGAAATTAAGTATTCCGCGCGCTCCTAATGCATGAACGAGCTTCACCGCCTCATCCCTTGCACTTCCTCCGGAGCCGACAGCCGCTTCTAACACCTTCCGAACATCTTTCTCATGGGCCGATATCTGCCAAGGACTAGCCGTCGCCAATAATTTCGCGAGCGAGCTCACTGACTCACCAGGCAATCGCACACACAATGCGGCTAGTTTTTCGTAAATTAGATGGTCTGGTTCAGCATGGCCTGCAAAATCAATCGCTCCTTGTAATTGCCGGATAGCCCATCCCTCCGGGAACTTCTCTGAACAGAACCACCATCCGAACTGACCAATCTCTCCGTGATATGCATCGCGATTTCCGGACGCTTGGGCAATGGAGAGGCGACGCTCCCAAAGGCTCATCAGTCTTTTGCTCAGAGCCACGTCCAATGGCTCCGTCCCGTTGTATATCCATCTCCCAAGATTCCAAAGAGCGTAGCGCCGGACTTTGACGGAAGCGCCAAGCCAAAAGCGGTCGAAAAGGCCATGCTTTTCTTCAGCGGATACTATTCCATGCCAGTAAAAGCCCATCAAATGGTCTGCTAAACGCTGGCCCATATCTATCGGTAGCCTGGCCAGCGCCGGCTTGTCACCGAGCCTGTCGATCGCAAGCGAATACTTCTCCTTCAGGACATCGAAAATCTCACGGTCAACGTTAGAGAAGGCCAGGAAGCTGCTCCACGCTGCCTCCCATCGGTCCCGCTCGGTTTCATCAGAGGGAAATATCAGATTTATCCTGTCAGCGGTCCAAGCGCGATCGATGTACCACAAGGTGGAGAAGAATCGACCGTACTGCGACCTTATTGCGAGCGAACGCTCCACCTTGGGGTTAAGCCGCGCTTCGAGGACAGCTCGCACCTCAGGTATCTGCCTGAAGTCGAAACTGGACGGAGTGCGTGATTCGGATTTGCCGTCGCCGCAGATGTGATTGCGCACCCAAAGCGCATAGGCAATTACAGCCTCCATTCCTTGACCACGCGTCGAATTGATCGCGGCATGAGACGGATCCGCATTTGACCCGCCATACTTTTTTTCATGCTCAGGTGTCGGATTCGGGTCCTTCGATAAAGCCTCAAGCACTTTCCAAAGCTCGACTCTTAGTTCAAACGGTATTGGCACCGGCTTGTGCTCAAGCGCAGCGTTGACGAGAACAGCCACTGCGTTTCGAGCCCAACTGCGATCCGGATCGTCTTCAATCGCCTGACGCTTGCGACCGGGAATCTCGATAGGCTGCTCGAGGGTCCAGAGACAGAATCCCAACACTGGTCGCCAGTCGAACTCCAGCGTTTTTCCCAATGCGAGTCGTAATCCATCGAGCAGGGAGCGTTCATAGGTGGGATCGAGACCTTTGAATCGGTATGCTTCCATTGCGTAGAAGGCCGGCTGTTCGGCCACAAGCGCTGCAACCTTTTCACCCAAACCGCCCCGCGAAGCCCCCATGAAGTCTTCCGCAGGCTGCCATTTCTGCAAGTATTCAATCAACTCGTCTATGGATTTAGCTCTCAAATCCTCTATTCTCAGAGGACTTCGGAGACCAATCATCTCCTCGTGGTACGACGAAAAGTCTGGGTGCTTCGAACTGCCAAACTCGTCGATTAGCGCCTGTAGCTGAGGGTTTCGATCCACGGGCAGACTATCGCCAAATCTTTGCAGCCAGTCGCGCCTCCAGAGTTTGACGTATCTGGCTATGTCGCGCTCTGTCAGTTCCTTGCCCCCGAACTGCGGCAGATTCTTTTTCAGATTTGTCAACTGTTCGGGTAACAGACCGGTATCTATCCAACCCAAAATTCGCTGCTGATGTTCCGCCGGCAGACTAGGAAATCGTCGTTGAAGCAAAAGAACATACTCATGCAGGCACTCGGGCGAATCGAACAAATCGCGATCCGTCAAATAAGTGACTGCGATGTCCAAGGTAGCCGCATCGTCAATCTGGAGAAGCAGATGCATCGCGATACGACGAAAAATGTGCCACGGCGGCTGCCGCTCCTCCAGGGCCTTTACCATGACTGCCAGTTGTACGCGTCCCGACGTTACCAAGGTTATCGCTGCATCTCGAATCGCGCTTATCAGCAATGACCTCAGCTCCGGGCCAAAATTCTGTCGGGAACCATCGATCGCCGGGTGTAAAATATGGCACAGATCGTATGGAACGGATTTCTCTGGTTCTCTGAGGGAGAAGCTTATCGCAGCGCTCAAAAGATCGCAGAGAAAGGCCAAACCCTCCAAACCCGTCGTCTCTACCAGTTGAGGGACATGGTTCTTCAGGATTTGCTCGTAATTCGAAATATCCATCCTAATCTGCGGCATGGGATGGATGATGCTGAGATCACTTTGCCCACTTTCAGCAGGCGGCAGGACCTTGAGAAGCACTTTGGCAAGCCTGAAAGCGACGTCTCTTTGATCCCCCTTTGCCAGATCACGCATCAGAGCTCCGAGCTCCACGTGAAGAAATCCGGTTGAATCCGCCGCCCAAGCACACACTTGATCAGTGTGCCGTGCTGCCAGATTCGGTGGCATCGCTTGTATTGCCTCTACCAGTTCCGCTCGGACGAGACGGTTTTCTATCTCCGGCAAGTCTAGGATGATCTCGCAGACTTCCTGTGCAGCCCCGTCAATTTTGGCCATACGGTAAAGATAGCCGGCGACCCGCCAAAGTCCCTCTTGAGGCGGATTCCGAAGATACCCGGCACCGCGGCAGAGTCTTAGCCATTTCGGGTTTTGACAATTCGCAAAGAAATATCCGAGGACGACCATGTTGTTTGGTACATTATTTCTCAAAAACTTAACGTCGTCCTCGGTAGGGTCGGCGATGCTAAGCAGACGGTCAATTCCACGCAGTGGTTCGAGGAAGCGCTCGCGTAGGCGACCGAGAACGGCCAACAGGATGGTCTGGATGTCGCTCCACCACCGCTCGAACTCATCCGTAATAGGCCGCGGGCTGCCGAGAGCTTCACGGTGCGCAACTGCGGGCAGCTTAAATTTGTAACTGCTATCCGCCAATCGTAACCATTTCTCCAGCGCAGGGTGATCTTCCGGCAGTTCCAGTCCTTGCCAAAGGCTCTTTATTTCGGCCGCGTGTTTCTCTGAATCCTTGCGGCTCGCAATATTTGTCGCGTCCTGAGCAAAAGTCCTGAGCGAAGCCCGCAAAGCGCTTTCGATCTCTCGAACGAGATGACCGACGATATGGGTGGCACTTTCGAACTTTGCTGGGTCTGCCATTATCTGGCAGGCATTCTTGTAGAAGGCCGCAGGACCTTCACCGATTAACAGGAGGCCGTCGTAAATCTCTTTCTGACGTGGCTCGGCCCAGCGAAAAGCTGTGGGCTGAATGTCTTTTGAACTGTCCCCTGGAATTGCCAAGCAACGATCCTTCAAACCGGAATTCCCAGCTTGAATAATAGCTCTCTATCCTTCCTTTGAGTCGAGCAGTTGCTGCAACGCGTCCTTCACGTCAGGCCGCGACCATGCGCTCCCCTGATTTGATTCAGTATAAGTGACTGGCACCTGTACGCTACCCACGACACACTGAGTCAGGGGTCACCCCCTGCCTGCGCGCGACAACCGAGCGCGGCCTTAACACTGGGTGCAGGGGTCACTCCTGCCCGCGCGCGACAACGGAGCGCGGCCTTAACACTGCGCTGCCGTCGCCACGGCCCCTGCTCACCCCTGCTTTGAGTCGAGCAGTTGCTGCAAGGCGTCCTTCACGTCAGGCCGCGACCAGTCGAATCCGCCCATATGGTGCGCGACTATCTGGCCCTTGCGATCGATTATGAAAGTCTCGGGCACCCCGCTCACGTCGTAAGTCTCGCTGATCTTGTTTTCGGGGTCGAGCAGTATTGTGAAATGGTACCCGTTCTTCTTGACGTACGACGCCACCACCGAGCGGCCGCTGGTGTCCTGGCTGGCTGCCAGCATCACGAAGTCCTTGTTGCCCTTGAAGTCGTCGTACAGCGTCTGCATCGAGGGCATTTCTTCCCGGCACGGTCCGCACCACGTCGCCCACACGTTCAGAAATACGACTTTGCCGCGCAGCGATTCGAGCGAGACAGTTGTTCCGTCGAGGGTCTCCAGCTTGAAATCGGCCGCTCGACTGCCGGCCGCCACCGTCGCCGCGGACTGCTCTGCCGTTTCGGGTGAATTCGCTTCCAGGCCGATGCGTGCGCCGCGATGCCCGCTGAGCGCGATGAGCGTAATGCCGGTAATCACGACGATGGCGGCGACGAGGTAGAGGATTCTGTCCTTGATCTCCATCGCTCTCAGGCCCGCCCCGCGTTCATCGCCGGACGCCGGTTTTTTTCGCCGGGCTGCTGGCCACTTTTCGCCAAATCTTTTTCCCTGGTGAGAATCAACGCGACGCCGCCGACGATCATCATCGCGATCGCAATCAGCTGCGCCTCACTGAGGCCATGGAAGACCCGCGGATTGATTCGCACGAACTCGACGAGAAAGCGCGCGCCGCCCGCCAGCACCAGGTACCAATACATCAGCCGGCCAACCGGATGATACGTTTTGCGCATCGACCACAATATCGCGAACACGCCGAGATACAGAATAGTTTCGTAAACCGGCGCGGGATGCACGCGGACGCCGGGGAAGTAGCCGGAAACGAGGCGGTAATGCTCGTCTAATTTCAGCACGGTCTGGGGGCTCCAGCCGACGATCGCGCGCGGATACGCCATCGCCCACGGCAAGGTGGACGGCAGTCCCCAGTCGCCGTCTCCCGCCAGCTGGCATCCGATTCGGCCGATTGCCTGCCCGACGGCAAGGGCAGGCGCGCACATGTCCATAGTCACGGCGAATCCGATTCGATACCACCGCGAGACAATGTAAGCGCCGAGGATTCCACCGATCATGCCGCCGTAGAATACGAAACCCGAGCCGGAGAAGATCATCGACTTGGGATCGGCAAGGTACGTGGGCAGATCGTCGAGGATCGCGTAAATGCGCGAACCGACCAGCCCCATCACGGCTGCCGCGATCACAATCGAGGACGAATATTCGGGATCGAAGCGGTGGCGGACGCATTCGAGGCGGATAACGTAGTCGGCCGCCAGGAATCCAAGCGCCATCATCAGCCCGAAGCTGTAAACGGTCAGCGGGCCCAGGTGGAACAAGACAGGAATCATTATCGCTTGGAATTATAGTATGCGACGGCCCGCCCGCACCACAAAGGCTTTCGCCGTGCGGCGATCGCTATTATATGACGCAAGTATGCGGGCAGTTGTTCAACGCGTCAGCCGCGCGGAGGTGCGCTGCAACGGGCGCATCCTGGGCAAAATTGCGCGCGGGTTTGTCGTGCTGCTGGGAGTTGCCGGCGGCGACCGCGAGGCCGACGCGGCACATCTTGTAGATAGAATCGTCGGCATGCGCGTATTCGCCGACAACGCCGGCAAGATGAACTGCTCGTTGGCCCAAGTCGGTGGCGCGCTGCTGGTCGTGTCGCAATTCACGTTGCTCGCCGACACGAATTCAGGCCGCCGACCGTCGTTCACTGGAGCAGCTGCGCCCGACGAAGCGCGCCGCCTCTACGAGCACTTTCTCTCGCTCGCGCGGATTCGCGATGTTAAGGTTGAGAGCGGTGAGTTCGGCGCGATGATGGAAGTTGAAATCGTCAATGACGGCCCGGTGACGATCATCCTCGATAGTCGTGACAAATGAAGATGGAAGAACTGGAGAAGTAGGTTACGATGCCGCGCGCGGGATTCTATATCGCCGAATCGGGGAAGCTCTCGTTTCGGCGCGACGGCCACTGGTACAGCGACGACGAGCGGATCGACAACCCGCGAATCTCCCTGCTCTTCAGCCGGAGCATCAAGCGCAATCCCGACGGCAGTTACTATCTGCAAGTCGCTGAAGAACGCGCGCCGGTCGCGGTCGAGGACACGCCCTACGTAGTCAAGGCGCTCGAAGACGACGAGCTGGGCGGATTCATGATGGTGCTGAACGACGACACTTGCGAGCCGCTCGATCCCACCGCGCTGGAGATCGGCGCCGGCCACGTCCTCTATGCGCGCGTCAAGGGCGGCGATGCTCGCGCACGCTTCCTTCGCTCCGCCTACTACCATCTCAGTGACCGCTTCGAATCCGACGACGCCGGACATTTCTACGTCAATCTCAGGGGCCATCGGTATCCGCTCGGTGGCGCGCCGGCGCCAGGCAACTGATGCACCTGGCCGAGCCGAATCTGCACATCGTCCTGGTTCGCCCCGAAATTCCGCAGAACACGGGATCGATCGCGCGTCTGGCCGCCGCGACCAGGGCCCGGCTCCACCTGGTGGGTCCGCTCGGATTCTCGCTCGAGGATCGCTATCTCAAGCGCGCGGGCCTCGATTACTGGCCGCTGGTGGATTTGCGCACGTATGAAGGATGGGAGCAGTTCGCTGCGGTGCATCGCGATCCGCCGGCAACGAGGGCGAAATCGAAATTTTTCTCGACTCACGCCGGCGCGACCTATCTCGATGCGCGCTATGCGCGCGGCGATTTTCTTTTCTTTGGCTGCGAGACGGCGGGGCTGGGCCGCGATTTCGTGCTTGAAAGAATTGACCGTGCGTATCGGATCCCAATCTTCGAGGCGGGCGTCCGGAGCCTCAATCTCTCCAACGCGGTGTCGATCGTGGTTTATGAAGCGCTGCGCCAGACCGGCGCGCTCAATGCTTCTTGACGGCGCAACTGCCGCAGCCCGTGCTGCAACCGCCCTTCTCGCCGGCGGCGGCGCCGTCGGCGGGCGGCGCGCCAAAATAATAACCCGCCTGCTCGAGTTCGCCGGGCGAGACCCACTTGAGATGGTCGGCGACGGCGGTGTCGCAATGCACACAGACGCGGCGTTCGGCGCCATCGTCGTCGAGCGCGACGTAGGTCAGCACCGGCTTGCCGCAAGCCGCGCAATCCGCCATCGGAAATGACGCATCTCTGGGCGTGGGCGTCAGCGTAGGCATCGCAGATTAAACTACATCATCGCGCGCAGTTGAGAAATCTGCGTGTTCACTGTTCACCCCTGCTCACTGCCGGCGATACGGTTCGCCAAGCGCGCTCGGCGCCGCCGCCTGTCCGCCAAAGCCCGCCAGTACCACCAACGTCAGCGCATAGGGGAGCGCGAGAAATAGTTGGTACGGAACGACGGTACCGAGCGCCTGCAATCCGAATTGCAACGCCATCGCGGCGCCGAACAGCACCGATGCGGCCGCCAGGCCCCACGAATTCCATCGTCCTACTATGACCACGGACAGCGCAACGAAGCCGCGGCCGGCCGAGATGTTTTCGACGAACGTGTTGGCGTACGCGAGCGTCAGAAACGCGCCGGCCAGGCCCGTCAGCGCGCCTGACATCATCAGTGCCTGCCATCTGATTGCAATTACGCCGAGTCCGAGCGCGTCCGCCGCTTCGGGACGCTCACCGCAAGCGCGAAGCCTCAGTCCATAGCGCGTGCGCGCGATCACGTACCAGAGCGCTGGCACGAGAATGAACGTGAAGTACACCAGTCCGTTGTGATTGAAGAGCACCGGACCGAGAAGCGGGATTCGCGCCAGCGGACCGAGCGGGATTTTCGCAATCGGCGCCACCATGAACGCCTTGCCGGTCACGCCGAACAGCTTGCGATAGAAGACGCCGGTCAATCCCAGCGCGAGGATGCTGACTGCGGTTCCAGTCACGACCTGGTTGACGGCGAGATTCACCACCAGGATCGCAAAGATCGCATTGATCGCGACGCCCGCCGCGATTGCGCCCGCCAGGCCGAGCGCGGTAATCCCGCTGAAGTATGCGACCGCGAGCGCAGCAAACGCGCCCGCCAGCATCGCGCCTTCGATTCCGATGTTGACGACGCCGCTTTCCTCCACGATCAGCTCGCCCAGCGCGGCCAGCAGGATGGGCGTCGCCATGGTGATCGCCGAGGTGAGGAACGCTTCAAGCATCGGGCATCTCCGCAACCGGCGGCACCGCGGGGGCATCATGAGGCGCGCCGAAAATCTGCTCGCGGAGTCCGCTCCAGGCCGGCGTGTCGAACGCGAGGATGATCAAAATCACGAGACCCTGGATAACCTGCACCAGCTCCGGCGAGATACCCTGCGTTCGCTGCATCGCCTGCGAGCCGTTGTCGAGCGCACCGAACAGGAGAGCGGCCGGGATGATGCCGAGCGGATTCAGGCGCGCCACCAATGCGACCGCAATTGCCTCGAAACCCCATCCGGGCGAGAGCTTCTCGTACAATCGATGCGAAATTGCGGAGACCTGCACCGCGCCGCCAAGCCCCGCCATCGCGCCTGACAGCGCCATCACCCGGAACGTGAGTGCCGGGATTCGGATGCCGAAGAAAGTCGCGGCGCGCCGGTTGCGGCCCATCGCGCGCAGCTCGAATCCGGCTCCGGTATGGAACAACAGCAGGTAGCACGCGGCGGCGAGCACGACTGCGAGGATCATGCCCAGGTTGATGCGGCTCGGCGCAAAGTAGAATTCAAGCTGGGCGGCGCGTGCGATTGGCGAGCTGGTCGGATACGCGCGCGACGGTTCCATCAACGGACCATGCACGACCCAACTGAGCGCCTGCACGGCGACGAAGTTCAGCATGATCGTGCTGATAACTTCGTTTACGTCGCGCCGCGCGCGCAGCCATCCCGCCACGCCGCCCCAAACCGCGCCGCCGAGGGAGCCGGCGGCGAGAATGATCGCAATTGCGATCGCATGCGGAAGATTGCCGAGATGCGGACCGATCGCGCCGGCCGCGATCGCGCCGATCGTAAGCTGTCCGTCGGCGCCGATATTCCATAGCGCGCCCGAGAAAGCGAGCGAGACCGCAAGCCCCGTGAAGACCAGCGGCGTGGATTTTACGATTGTATCCACGCATGCGTACCAGTTGCCGAACGCGCCTTCGCCTAGCGCCGCGAACACGCCAACCGGAGACGCGCCGAGAGCGGCGAGGACGATCGAGATGAGCGCGGCTGCGAGCGCCAGCGCTGCAAATGGTTTCGCAATCGAGGACAGCATTAGTCGCGCACCCCGGCGCCGCTTGGCAAGCAGATGCCGCTCAACTGCCTGTGCAGAGGTTCCCTAAGTCGTTCCACTCCCCCGAACCTGCAACGCCGCCAGGAATCGTTCCTTCAATCCATCGAACGGCCCGTTCGACATGAACAGCGCAACGTCGCCCGCGCGCGCGTCGGAGAGCATCCGCTCGAGGACCTGATCGTTCGACGCGCATGCAATCGCGCGCGCTCCACGCGCACTGATCGCACTCGCGAGCGCGCCTGTTTCCAGCCGCTCGCCCGGCGCGATCGGATCGTTTTCCTTGAAATAGACCGGACCCAGATAGACGCGCGACGCTCGATCGAATGCGGCCGCGAACGCATTTTGAAAAACATTGCGCCGCGCCGTATTCGAGCGCGGCTCGAACGCCGCAAGTATCCGCCGGCCGGGGAACCGTTCGGCAATCGCCTCGAGCGTGACGCCGATCGCGGTCGGGTGATGCGCAAAGTCATCGACCACCGTCACTCCCGCCGCCTCTCCGATCACCTGCTGCCGCCGCACGACGCCCTTGAAGGTGCGCAAGCCGCCGGCAATCTCGTCGCCGGAGACTCCAAACGCGCTCAGCAGCACGTAAACGCCCAGCGCGTTGGCGACGTTCATTCGGCCGCCGATCGGAAGATGAATTGAATCCTGGATTCGGTCGCCGTCGCGCGTCACCGAAAATCTCGCGCCGTCCGCGCCCACCGTAATGTCTGTCGCGCCGTATTCGCCCCCGCGCAGCCCGTATGTGAGCCGCCGCGAGCGCGCTGCCGCGCTGACTTCGAGCGCGTGCGGAAAGTCGGCGCATACCGCGAGCACCCGCGACGAATCCATCTGCTCGACGAGCGCGCGGAAACTCGATTTCACATGCTCGAGATCGCGATAGATATCGGCGTGATCGAATTCGACCGCCGTAATAATCGCACCGATCGCCCGGTAATGCAGAAACTTCGGTCCTTTGTCGAAAAACGCGGTGTCGTACTCATCGCCCTCGATCACGAAATCGGCGCCCTGGCCAAGCCGGTAGTTCGATCCGAAATCGCTCGCGACTCCTCCCACCAGCATCGAAGGATCGCGCCCCGCCGCGTCGAGCACGTGCGCCATCATCGCGGTCGAGGTGGTCTTGCCATGCGTTCCGGCGACCATCAGCACGCGCCGGCCCTTCAGAAAAAAATGCCACAGCGCTTCAGGCATCGAGAGATACGGGATCGCGGAATCGAGCAGCGCCACCGCTTCGGGATTGCTCGCCACGATCGCGTTGCCCACCACCACCAGGTCGGGCGCAGGCGACAGGTTCGCGGGCGAAAATCCCGTCATCAATCCCACCCGCGAGTTTCTGAGCAGCGACGCCGTCGGCTCGTAGAGCTGATTGTCGGAGCCCGTGACCGACAAGCCGCGCTCCACCAGCATCCCGGCCACAGCGGCCATCGCGGTGCCGCCGACTCCGATCAGATGCACGCGCCGGGGGGACGCCGGAATGCGCGCGAGGCGCGCGGCGCTGCCGGAATCAGCCACCGTCGAGCGCATCCATGATCAAATCGTGAATCTTCGGGCGGAACTCGCGAATCTTTTGATTGTCGCGCCGCGGATGAACGCGGTTGGTCAGCATCGAGATCGCAACTTCGCTTTCCGGCTCGATCCATATCGAAGTGCCGGTGAAGCCAAGATGGCCCACTGCCGCCGGCGAGAATCGATGCCCCGAGCTGGAATGCTCCGCCGATGGCGTGTCCCATCCGAGCGCCCACGTCGAGCCGGGCACGGTCGTGTCGCGCGTCCAGAACTCGCGGATTATTTTTTGCGGCACGAAATCCGAACGTCCGGCGTAACACGCGATCAGCTCGCGCGCGAGGCGATCGACCTCGCGCACCGGCGCGAACAGTCCGGCGTGACCCGCCACTCCACCCATCGCGAACGCGTTCTCGTCGTCAACTTCGCCTACCAGCAGCCGCTTGCGCGAAGGACAGATTTCGGTCGGCGCGAACATGTCGGCGACCGGCTCCAGCCGTCGCGAGCGGACCAGTGAGATGTCTATATAGTCGGTCGCGCGCAGGCCCAGCGGGTGAAAGATTTTCTCGCGGCAGAATCGGTTGAGCGCGACGCTGGCGACCTTTTCGACCGTTTCACCCAGCAGGATGAAACCGAGATCCGAGTAAATTGTCCTGGTCGCGGGCGCGGCCTCGGGCTTCTCGCGATGAATCTCCTCGTAAGCAAACTCCTTGGCGCCGTGACTCGCCATGAAGTTGACCCGCCCGCCTTTTTCGATATCCAGGATGCGCTGGTAGAACGGCCGCCATGCCGCCAGCCCCGAGCAATGCGCCAGCAGATGGCGAAAAGTGACCGTGGTCTTGCCGTGCACGCCAAAGTTCGGAAAGAAGCGCGTCACCCGATCGTCGAGACGAAACTTGCCGTCGCGCGCCAGCATCATCACTGCGACCGTCGTCGCCAGCGCCTTGGTGAGTGACGACAGGTCATAGACGGTTTCGATTTTGGCCGGCGAGCGGCTCGGCTCGATCGATCTGAATCCGAATGCGCCCTCGAACGCGACCTCCGCGCCGCGCCGCACGACGACCGTCGCGCCGGGAATCACCCGCTCCTCGACCGCGTCGTTGAATGCCTGCTCGACATCACTCCATCCCAAGGCTTAATCCTCCGGAAAACTTGGCCCGTTACCGCGTCACGGCCGGCTCAGTGAAGATGATTCGGCGCGCGGCGGAATCGATTCGCGCCACCGCGCCGAACGGAATCGTAAAATTCTCGGTGCCATGCCCGGCCTCGACGCCGTACAGCACCGGGCATCCCAGCCCGGCCGTCTGCTCGGCGGCGAAGCGCGCAATCAGCCGCGTCTCCTGCTCGTTTCCGTCGATCGCGCGAATCGCGCCGAACACAATTCCCGCCACTCGGCCGAGCGCGCCGCTTTGGCGCAACTGCACGAGCATTCTATCGATTCGATAGGCTTTCTCACCCGTGTCTTCGAGGAACAGGATTCGGCCGTCGAAGCGCGGCTCATACGGTGTGCCTATCGTCGCGACCAGCACCGACAGGCACCCGCCGATGACCTCGCCCTGTGCGGGCCCGGGATGCATCGTCTCGCGCGCCTCGAGCTCGAAGCCGTCGAGTTTGCCGCCGAGCAGGTCTTGCATGTGCTCGAACGCGCGCGGGCTCAGGCCTCGCGCAAAATCCATCGCGACCATCGGCCCGTGAAACGATACCATCCCGGCGAAATCGACCAGCGCGTTGAGGATAAAGGTCGCGTCCGAGAAGCCGACGAATATCTTGGGCGTGCGGGCCATCTCTTTGAAGTCGAGCAGCGGCAGCAGTCGCCCGCATCCGTAACCGCCGCGCGCGGAAAAGATCGCCTTGACCTCGGGGTCGGCAAAGTATTCTCGAAGCTCGCTCGCCCGCTCGCGATCGTCGCCGGCCAATATCCCCGAACGCGCCAGCACGCGCTGCGAAACTTTGACCCGAAAGCCCATCGAGGCGAGCACGTTGACGCCGCGCTCGAGATGCTCCCGTTCGATCGCCGCGGCGGGCGCGACGACCGCAACTGTATCGCCCGGTTTGAGCGCGTTGGGTTTGATCGGTTTGCGGTTCACGCTGTCTCGCCCGGAATCCTACCAGAAGGCGCGCGCGAACACCCATCAGTTTCGCGAATTGCGCCACTTGCGCGCGCCTTTGGATCAATCGTCGGTTCCAGCGCCGGCTGGCGCGCCATGCTCCCGGCGCGCGAGCAGGTCAACAAACCGGATCAGTCGAACTTGAGAATGATTTTCCCGAAGTGCTCGCTCGCTTGCATCATGCGATGCGCCGTCGGCGCGTCCGCGGCCGGGAGCACCTTGTAAATTGGCGGACGCAACCGGCCGGCTTCGAGAGCCGCGCCGAATTGCTCGAGGAACGCCGCGACGATCTGCGCCTTCTCGGCGGCTGGGCGTGTGCGCAGAGTCGAGCCGAAGATTTTCAGATGACGGCGCAGAACGGCGGCCAGATCGAGCTCGGCGCGCGTCCCGTTCATCAAGCCGATCAGGACCAGCCGTCCGCCGCTGGCAAGCGACTCGATATTTCCGGACAGGTAGGCGCCGCCGATGCTGTCTAAAATCACATCCACGCCGCGCCCATCTGTCGCGGCCTTCACGGCCGGCGCGAAAGGCCCGCGTTTGTAGTTGATCGCGACGTCGGCGCCCAGCTTCCGGCATTGCTCGCATTTCTCATCCGCGCCCGCAGTTACGATCACGCGCACGCCCGTTTCCTTGAGCAACAGAATCGATGCGGTGCCGACGCCGCTTCCGCCACCGTGAATCAAAGCGGTCTCGCCGCGCTTGATCCCGACGAGCATGAAAAAGTTCAGGAACGCGGTCAGAAAGACCTCGGGGATTCCGGCAGCTTCCTCGAAACTCAGCGCCGTGGGAATCTTCATCGCGGATCCGCAATGCACCGCAGCTTTCTGCGCGTAACCGCCGCCCGGCAGCAATGCCATCGCGCGATCGCCTGTTTTCCATCCGATGGCGGCAGCGCCGACGGCGGCAACCTCGCCGGCACATTCCAGGCCGATGATTTCCGACGCACCCGGCGGAGGCGGATAGAATCCCTGGCGCTGAAGAATGTCCGCGCGATTCACCCCGGCGGCTCGGACGCGAATCAGTATTTCGTCGGGCTTGATCGCAGGCTCGGCAATTTCGCCGATTTTGAGCGCATTTTCATCGCCGGGTTTCTCAACGATTACTGCTTTCATCATCTATAAATCATTTGGACCGGGATCTGCTTCGTGCCGCTGCCGTCATAGTGAAATTTCGTCTCGTCGAATGACGGCGCTCTGAACTGGGCCTTGGCGTTGTTTGAAAATCCATAGCCCTCGAGCGGATAGCCGATAAAATTCGAATCGAACTTGCCGTTGCCGTTCTCATCGTGAAAAAGGGTGACGGCATAGTCGCCGGCCGGAACTCCGGCGAAGACGCATTCGCCGCGATTGCCCTGAATCTTTGCCCAGACGTGACCAAGTATGTGCGAATCGTCGCGCGGGAATCCCGCGGGACCTGGCCACAGCGAGCATCCCAGTTGCCCCTTGTCGTTTCGAAAGCCGGTCACTTCGACCTTGATGCCGTCCGCTTTCGCCGCGTCTTCAGCGCGCGCCGGCGCGGGCAATGCGGCTGCTACGAGCAGCAGTGCGAATGCGACCAGCTGGATTCTGATTCTCACTGAATTGCCCCTCGGCGAATCGCCAAATTCCGTCTGCACGATCGTCAGAGCAGCCGCGCGACGGTCTTCTCGAACTCGCCCGGCTTGCCGCCCGCGTCGATTTCCACCGGATGCAGATCGACGCCGGCTTCGTCCTGCGCCTTGAGCCGCTCGATCGCGCCTTCGACTCCGCCGATATAACCCAACTCGCCCAGCAGCTTGGGCGACAGCGCCGCGGTGCCCGCCTTCGAGCCGCCCGCATCCCACGCCTGTTTGACCTTCTGCACGTCGTCGCCGAAGCCGAAGCGCGTGAGTTGCTCGGAATAGAAGGTGCCCATGCGCGCGGCATAGAACGCGACGTTGGCAGCATGTCCCGCAACCGCGCGATCGATGTTGGCCGTTACCGTCACGTGTCCGGGCGCTTTGACGGCGACCGCGCGCGCCTCGCGGCCGGCGGCCGTCGCAATCGCGCGGAAATCCGCGATCGCTTTCTTTAGCGAGTTGATCGGGATCATCACCGGCAACCATCCGTCGGCTTTCTTCGCCGTGAACTCGACGCTCTTTTTATTGAGCGAGGCGATCCAGATTGGAATATGCTTGCGCGGGGTCTCGAAGCGCATCGTGAAGCCGCGCTGCAGCTTGAACAGCTTGCCTTCGTAGTTCAGCGGCGTCTGCGCCATTATCATGTTGATAATTTCCACGTACTCCTTCATCCGCGTCAGCGGCGGATTGAACGGAATACCGTGGAAATGTTCGATCACCTGCGGACCGCTGGTGCCCAGCCCGATGATCATGCGGCCGTTGCTCAACTCGTCGAGCGTGCCGAAATGCTGCGCGAGCGCGGCCGGCGTGCGCGAGTAGATATTCACGATCGAGGTCGCAAGCTGCACCTTGCCGGTGTGCTCCGCGAGCAGCGTGAGCAGCGTGAAGGCATCGCGCCCCCACGCTTCGGCCACCCAGATCGAATGGATTCCCGCGGCGTCCGCGATTTTCGCGCGTTCGATCGCCGCCTTGAAGTCGAGCTTGCCCTGCCAATTGACTCCGATTGATAATTTGCGCGCCATGAAATTTCCTCCTGACTACAACTACAACTACACGAGATCGCGAATCCTTTTGCGCCATCGGAACGCGGAAACAGGATCGGGCGCCGGCGCCATCGTTCCCCAGCGCCCAACCTAGCCGAGACTGCGACTTTTCTTCAAACCGTTCGTTCAGGTAGTCGAATGGAATTCGAAGCTACGGTCGCCGCAAGATACGCTCCCTATCGATGGTCCGGCGCCGTGATCCGATACGCGCAGCGCCGCGCGCCCGCCATGATGTGATCGGTGCGCTCGACCCGCGCTTTGTCACCGAGCACCGCGCGGAACAGCGAGAGTTCTTCATAGTATGCAACGCGAGTACCTTACCAACTATCGGAGACGCAAGGAGGCGTACGGGTGGCAGGCGGCCGCCGGCCACGCGATTTGCGTCTTGAGCCGCGCCGAACAATGACGGACGCCGCTCTTCGCTACTTGATGCCGCGGTAAACGGCGAAGATCAGATTCTTGTACGCGCAATCGATATCGCGGAACCCCGCCTCGCGCAGCCATTGGAGCTGATCCTCGAGCGTGGCCGCCCGATCGAACTTCATCCGGTCGAGCGCCGCCGCCAGGTCGCGATCATCAACCCCCAATTCGCGCACCCGCGTGATCCATCGCTCGTGATGAAAACGGTGCCGCTCCGGGGTCGCGCCGCGACACTGCTCGGCGTTGACGAATACACCGCCGTCGTTGAGCGCGCCGTGGATTCGAGCGAACAGCGAGCGCTTTTGGTCGTCGCCCAGGTGATGAATCGACAGTGCCGAAACGACCGCGTCGTATTTTTCCTGGATCGGGTCAACGCCGTAGTCGGAGACCTCGAAGCGGAAGCGCTCGCCGGCCAATTCAAAGCGCGCACGCGCCCGCTCGAGCATCTCGCTCGAGATGTCCACCATCGTGATCCGCGCCTGCGGGAAACTGTACGCGATGAACGCCGCCAGCAAGCCCGTGCCGGCGCCGAGATCGAGAACCTTGAGCTGGCTATCGTGCGGAAACTGAATCAAATCGATCGCCGCGCGATAGAAGTCGTCGAACCCCGGCACCAGCCGGCGCCGCGTGCGGTCGTAGTCCTCCGCCGCAAGATCGAACGCGCGTTGTACTGAATCCGCCATCTGAAGATTGTGCGGACGCGACGGTCGCGAATCAACCGCACACTCCAGACGGGTGGCGATCCAGGCGCACCGCTATTTACTAAGTTTCGTTAGTCCTTTCCTTCTGCGCTCGGCCCACCGCTTCTTCATAAGCTCTGACAGCCGCTTTCTGCCCTCTTTGGTGATACCGCCGCGTCGCTTTCTTCTCGTGGCGCCCGGCTTGGGAGCCGCGGGCCGGCCTCTCCTGCCTGCCGCCTCCGCTCCCGCTCCCACCAAAGCCGTGATCGCACGGATAAGCCGGTCCCTTTCCTTCTTCAAGTCTGCAACGATTTTATCGATCTCCAAGTAAGTGCTCCTTGGGGTCCCCTAGGTCCCCGATGTTTTGTTTAGCTCCCAACTCTAAACATATCCAACAAGTATAATTGCTGGAGTTACCACAAATTGCAATTTCTGCCAGCTAGGTTGTCAATACCCCGGATAGGCCGCAGGGCCGGTCCCTCCGCCACCGTGTCCTGGATTGATCGCGGCGCCGCGCCGCTCGATCGGCCCCTCAGGACAGCCTGCGACGGCGCCAGGCGCCCGTTTGAATCCTGTTCACCGCCTGTTTGCCTTCCATGGAAATCCCGGCTAAGCAAGGGCGACTGAAGAGGAGCGGGGCGCATTTTGGGGGCAATTAATCGAGGCTGGCTTCCGCACTTCACGCCCAGACGGCGCCGTATCCTGACTTGGTGCGCAATCGTGTTCGGCGTCGTCTTCATCTACCTATATGTTTTCGGCGTCTCGGCCTGGTTCGTAATCATCAAAGGACGAAATTTATCGGGTAAGGATGATCCCTCTTTGTGGAAGACCCCGGTCGCGCTGAAGGATTTGTCCATTTCCAGCGCGCCCGGCCGGAAGCTTTCCTATTTCGGCTACGAATTCGAAGTGCCCTGGGACGATGTGGACGAGCAAAAGACGAGACTCGTCGGAAAGTGGCAATTGATTTCCTTTCATTCTGGAAAGTCCATCGTGTTTTACACACCCCCACCAAACGAGGTTGTGAATGGAGTCCCTGGAAAGAACGGCGTTGATAGAAGAGCGCTCGCCCGATTCTATGGCGACGAGACTATACAGTCCGACTATACCTTCATCCGAGCTGCGCTCGAGACCACCCCTGGCGATATCGGTTTACTCACGCCCCGAGGAGCGGCGGCTCGCACTATAATGCTGTTGCTGATGAAATCGATCCAGGTGGGTGCGAACGACGGGGAGTCAGGCATCTTCCTGATTCAAACGAAAGATTTCCACGGCTTCCAATACGGAAACTCAGCTAACCGCCCGCCCTCGATTGCCGCCGATCTGTTCGGAAACAAGGGCCGCACTCACTTCGTGTTTCGCGACAAAAGGTGCGCAGGCGGCATTTCACAACCAGAAATCAACCGCGTCATCCAAAGCGTGCGACCAGTCCATCAGCAGGCTTCAAGTGTGGACCATTGAATCCGCCCCAAGGCGGCAGTGGCGGCGTTGGCGCGACTCAGTAGCCATACCCGCCAAAGGTCTCAGGCCCCATCAGTCGTGGCGCGGACCGAAGGGATGAATCTCGCCTTGAAAGCCGCGGCTGAGAGCTTGGCATGTTCGGCGAGCTTCGACAGCGCCGGCTCCTCGAAGTCCTGCAGCTCGAGCCGAATCATGTAAGAGCGCGCCACCTGGTATGACTCGGTGGAGACATCCACTGTCCGCACCCGAATCCGGCCCGTGTTCGGGTCGAGCAGTTGCTCGAAACTGACCGGCGTCACGCGGCCGCCCGCAACCGCGATCAGCACACTGGAGCCGCCGCTTAGCAGGTGGCGCACCGCGCCGTAGCCCAGCGTTCGCGTGTAATCGACGTCGAATGGCAACGGCTTCGCGCAGCGCAACTCGTAGCCGATGTCCTTGGGGACCACGGTGGCATCGATGCCGAGTTGCTTGAGCGCCGCGCGCACCTGATCGCGCAAGACAATACCCAGCGGGATGTCCGCGATGTGCACGTGGCCGTAAGCGTCGGCTTGCGAGGCCGTCCCCGAAGCCAGCGCGCCAACGTCCATGCGCTCTGCGATCCCTTCGGCGATGACCGCGACGCCGTCGTCGTGGCCGCTGGCGCGACGCTTGATTATCGCGCCCACGATAGTGTCCACGACCAGCGCGAGGTCGAACCTCTTGCCTCGAAATTCCTCGGGAATCACCGCCAGCGTAGCGCCGGCTGACTTGCACATACCGAGCGCGAGGGATCCCGACTTCCGGCCCATCGAGATCGTCAGGTACCACCTGCTGGTGGTGCGGGCGTCTTCCATCAGCGATTCGATGATGCTGGCGCCGATGGCGCGAGCGGTTTCGAAGCCGAACGTCGCCGCATTCTCGGGCAGCGGCAGATCGTTGTCGATCGTTTTCGGCACGGTCACGATGCCGATCCTGCCTCTGGTGCGCTCGGCGATTCGCGCCGCACCGTACGTGGTGTCGTCCCCGCCGATACAGATCAGGTAGCGAACGCCAAGCGCTGTCAGCGCATCGACCACGCGCCCCAGGCTCGCTTCGTCGCGCGCCGGATTGGTGCGCGAGGTGCGCAGGATCGAACCGCCGGTGAAGTGGATCCTGCTGACTTCCTCGAGTTCGAGTTCGACGACGTGCCCGGTGTCGCCTTCCACCAGCCATCGATAACCGTCGCGCAGTCCCACCACGCGCAGTCCGCACTTGATAGCCTCAATGGCGGCCGAGGCGATCACGCCGTTGATTCCGGGAGCGGGACCGCCGCCGACCAGGATCGCGAGGGTCTCTCGATGCTTATCGTCGCTCTTCATCGTCGCAATGGGCGCCGTCATCGGTCATGTTTACTCTTACACGCACGCTACTTGCAAAAGCCACTAAACTAAACGCCCTGTCCGGCCGCGATAGCCGGACAGGGCGCTTGGTTCTATTGCGGCGGGATCGATCCGGCTATCAGGCCTCGCCGGTGCCGCGGAGGCTCACGTTGTGTGGGCTGGCCGTATCGCCAACCGCGCTTACCCCAAGCGTCGCACTCTCCGCTCCAACGATGCTCGGCGTGAACGTCATCGTGTAGGTGCACGATGCGCCGCCCGCCAGCGACCCACTCGGCAGTGTGGTGCACGTTCCGCCCGTCACCTTGAAGTCGCTGGTCCCGCTGACGCTTTTGCTTATCGTCAGCGTCGCGCTGCCGACGTTGGTCACGGTGACTGTCTTCGCCGCCGATGTCTTGCCTCCCTTAACCGGGCCGAGAGCGAGGCTCGCCGGAGTCACCTTGAGCGGCGTAACTCCGGTTCCGTTCAGGCTGACGGAGAGGAGCGTGTCTCCCGACACACCGATCGAAAGCGTGCCGCTTTCCGCCCCCTCGGTGCTCGGCGTAAACGTCACCGCGTAGGTGCACGACGCCGCCGACAGCGACCCACTCGGCAGTGTGGTGCACGTTCCGCCCGTCACCGAGAAATCGCTCCCGTAGGTCCCCCCGCCAAGGCTCGGGCTGGCAAGCGTGATTGATCCACCGTCGGCATGGGCCTTGTTGGTCAGCGTGACGCTCATCGTCTTGGACCCCGTCTTGGCCACTTTGCCGAAGCTTAACGTCATCGGGGACACGGATTCCGGTATCGTTCCGGTCCCGCTCAGAGCGACCGCCGGCGGACCGCCATTGGGGTCTTGCGCAACCGCGATTGAAAGCGTGCCGCTCTCCGCAGTCTCGGTCTTGGGGGTAAACGTCACCGCGTAGGTGCAGCTCGAGGACGCCGCCAGCGAGGCTTCGCACGTCCCGCCCGTCACCGCGAAGTCGCTCGGGTTGGCGCCGCCGATCCTCGTGCCGCTAAGCGTGATCGGCCCGGTGGCATCGTTGGTCAGCGTGATGCTCATCGTCTTGGACCCCGTCTGGGGGACACCGCCGAAGCTTAGCGTCTTCGCCGACAGGGATTCCGGTACCGCTCCGGTCCCGCTGAATGAAACATTGTACGGACCGAGCGTATCGTGGCTGTCGGTAACCGTCATGGTCGCTGATTCCGCACTCAACGTGGTCGGAGCAAAAGTGACAATCAGCGTGCAAGCCGTCGTGGCCGCCAGCGTGCCGGTGCAGGTGCCGCCCGCGACTCTGAAGTCATTGCTACCGCCCGCAGTGACGTCGATGCTTTCGCTCAGCGTGACCGAGATGGTCTGATAATTGTGCACCGTGATCGACTGGGTCTCCATGGAGCCGTCCTTCACGCTGCCGAATGCGTGGCTGGCGGGCGAAACCGTCATATCATTCGTGCCGGCGCCTCTAAGCGCCACGGTTTGCGTGTCCGCGCCAGCATTGTCCGCAATCGTAAGCGTTGCACTGTGAATGTCGAGCGTTTGCGGCGTGAAGCTGACCGTGATCGTGCAGGTCGCGAGCGGTGCAAGTTGGGACGCCGGGCACGTGCTGGCGGTCTTCGCAAAGTTAACCGAGTCGGTGGGGGAGGAAACGCTGGCAATGGACAGCGGCGCGTTGCCGGTGTTCCTGACCGTCAGGATCTGGGTGGCGGTGTCGCCGACGGGTTCGTTTCCGAATTCAACGTAAGACGTCACGGATACCACAGGAGTCGGCGTGATGGCGATGGACAGGGGCTCATACAGTTCTGTCAGTGGACCGCTGATGGTGGCGGTGGGGGTTTCGTTGAGCGGCCCGGTGCTGCTTCCCAGCGCCGGATAGAGGAACACGCTCGGGGTGTAACTGTTCGCAAGGCCGCCGTCATCCGCCACATAGATTCTGTTGCTGGAATCCAGCGCGATGCCTTGTGGCCGGCACAGGCCGGTGGCGTCTCCGCTGATGGTGGCAGTGGGGGACCCGCTAATGGCGCAAGGACTCGCAGAAGTGCAACTCGGGCTCAACGCCGAATAGACAAACACGCTGGCGGTGCCATCGCACCCTCGGTCACCCTGGTCGGCCACATAGATGTTGCCGCTGTAATCCAGCGCGATGCCTTGTGGGTTGCTCAGACCGGTGGTCATGGTCGTGCTGATGGCGGCGCTGGGCGTCACGTCGGGAGCAGTGAGATCGATGAGGAGGCTGGCCAGCGGCTCATAGAGCGTCACGCTGTTGCTGCCTTCATCCGCCACATAGATGTTGCCGCTGGAATCCACCGCGATGCCGTATGGGTCGGCCAGGCCGGTGCTGCTCCCGCTGATGGTGGCGATGGGAGCCACGCTAATGGCGCAAGGACTCGCAGAAGTGCAACTCGGGCTTAACACCGAATAGACAAACACGCTGTCGGCGGAGTTGTCCGCCACATAGATTTTGCCGCTGAGATCCAGCGCGATGCCTGTTGGGGCGCTCAGCCCGGTGGCGAGCCCGCTGATGGTGGCGATGGGGGCCTCGTTGAGCGTTCCGGTGCTGCTTCCCAGCGGCGGATAGACAAACACGCTGTCGGCGAAGTTGTCCGCCACATAGATGTTGCGGCTGGAATCCAGCGCGATGCCCGTTGGGGCGCTCAGGCCGGTGGCGAGCCCGCTGATGGTGGCGATGGGGGTCTCGTTGAGCGTCCCGGTGCCGCTGACTGCCAGCGGCGGATAGACAAACACGCTGCTGGGGCCATTGCCGGAAGGTCCGTCATCCGCCACATAGATGTTGCCGTAGGAATCCAGCGCGATGCCTTCTGGGGACTCCAGGCCGGTGTTGCTCCCGGCGATGATGGCGATTGGGGCGATGTCGCCGTTGGTCCCCGCGGCGTAAATGGTGATGGTGCCGACCTGGTTGGTGACGTAAATGTTCCCAATGGCGTCAAAGGCCATCCATCCTGGCGAGGCGAGGTCGGTAGGGGCGGGAGTCAGCGGAGAGACATCGCCGTTGCTGCTCCCGGCCGGATAAGCAGTCACGGCTTGGGTCATGTAGTCCGTAACGAATAGCGTCGGGGTGGGGGACGCGTAGCCTAGAGAGCTATGAGGGCCGACAATCGCAACCGCGGTCGCACAAAAGATCGCGACCACGCCGAGTCGTGTTTTTCATGCGTACTTGTTCATTTGCTCCTCCCCCGAGTGAAACAGCAGTACGACTTAAACGAGACTAATAATTCCCCGCCTCGGATAAGCAATAATTCTGCCTGTGATATTTAGCTTACTCTAAGCTAATCTAAGTATTCTAGTGTCCAATTGTGCTATGAAGCACGCAGGCGGACGATGGTGCCGGTCGATACATCGGCCGATGATTGTATGTTCAGTTGGAGCCAATGTGGCGGAGGCAGCTAGACTCGCACCAACAACAATCCGTCTGCAAACGCAAAGGGGCGGGGTCACTGGTTCCGTACTGATTGACTATTGAGCAACCTCGCCCGGCGATTGCGCCAGCGGCACCAATTGCGCGATGTCGCACTGGATCAACGCCTGGATCTTGTTGTCGATTTGATAGAACCGCGTCACCTTCACCTGCGAGACAACGGCGCGGAACCGCGCAATGAATTCTTTCTGCACGTCAAGCCGCGCCTGCTGAATGGCGATTACCTCGTCGAGCTTCTTCTTCGCATCGGCGTCGGTGAGATTATTGTACCTGGCCGCGAATTCTTTGAGCTCCTTGACGTGGCGGTCTTCGATCCTGTCCATCTTCGCTTCGTAGGCGTCGTAAACCGGCCAGAACCTGGTCGCTTCATCGGCGCTCAGATTCATGTTGGTGCCGACCGTTGCCTTGCGCTCTGCGCGGGCGGCCGCGATGTCGAGCTGCTTCTGTGAGGTCGGCGGGCTCTGCGCTGAGGCCGGACCGCTCAGGCCGAGCGTGCAGACCACCAGCGAAGCTACGGTGAAACTTGCAAGAATCGTCTTGAGGCTTATCAATGGATTCTCCTGGGGGTTTTGGCTTCAGCAAAGACCGCCGGATGGTCCTGCATTAGAAGATCATAGTCAAGCGATAAGTACCGGTTTCGCGATCACAAGCGAAAGCAGGGCGGTTGTCGGGAACGCGGCAATCCTGCGCCTTTTCATTTGCGCATCCCGTTACCCGCCGCTGGGAATGGGAGATGCGCGGACCGCTCGCTCGAACGCCCAGCTACGAATGTGATTGATCTGTTCCTTCATGGTGCGCGCCAGCGGAACCAGCTCACCGGCGGACAAGAAGAGATCCTGCTCGGTAACCTCATGGTCCTGCAGCCGCGCCCTGGTCATCGCTGATACGACCGACTGCTCGACCTCGGCGCCGGTCCAGCCCTTCATAAAGACGGCCAATCGTTCCAGGTCAAACTTGGTCGCATCCATTCCCCGGCGGCCGAGGTGAATCTTCAAGATCTCGATCCGTTCGGCAACCTGCGGCAGGTCAACGAAGAAGACCTCGTCGAAACGTCCTTTGCGAATCATCTCGGCGGGGAGAAGGTCGATTCGGTTTGCGGTGGCGGCGACAAAGAGTCCGCGCGCCTTCTCCTGCATCCAGGTCAGAAAGAAGGCGAAGATCCTGCCCTGCGCGCCGCCGGGATCCCCCGACGTAATCCCCATCTCAATCTCGTCGAACCAAACCACCGCGGGCACCATCTCTTCGAGCGTCTTGCAGGCCTGGACGAATGCTCCCTCCGGCTCCCCATGCCTGCCGGAGAAGATCTCGATCATGTCGATTCGATAGAGAGGAAGCTCGAAGTGCGAGGCGATGGCTTTGACGCAGAGGCTCTTGCCGCAGCCCGGGATGCCCATGACGAGAACGCCCTTGGGTACTATGTCAGTGCTCAGGCTCTCGCGGAGTTGAAACAGTTTACGACGCTCCAGCAGCCACTGCTTGAGCTTCTCCAGGCCGCCGACCTGCCCGATGCTCGTGCTGTCGGCAACAAACTCGATGATGCCGCCGCGGTTGACCAGGAGCCGCTTTTCCTCGAGCAGGGCTGGTAACGACTCGGCGCTGAGGCTTCGACTCGCACTCAGAGCGCGGCGCACCGCGTAGCGCGCCTCCTGGAGCGTGACTCCCTGCAGGGCGCGCGCGAGCTGGTACAGGGTTGCCTCGCTCACGTCGGTGCCGACGCCGGGCGCCGAGAGTTGCTGAGCCTCGCTCCGCAGAAACTCGACCAGTTCGATGAGATCAGGCGGCCTCAGTTCGAGATACAAAAGATCCCGCTCGATCTCCTCAGGAACGAATTGCACCGGCGAACTGATGACTACGAACTTCCGTTGATCGAGACAGCTTTCGTACAGGTCTCGAAGACGGCGCCTGACCTCCGGAGATTCGCGCAGCGGCTCGTGAAAGTCCTTGAGATGGAAGATGGCGGCGTCCTTGTGGGCTGCAATGAAGTCCAGAGCTTCGCGAGGATCGAGAGTGCCGGTCTCGGCCACTCCGTCATCGCGAAGCAATCCTTGCGTGAGGCTCCAGGTCCAAACGGGCACCGGTGTGGATGCGTGCAGCGCCCGGCCGACCTCGCGCAGCACCCTTCCGATTCGCTGCTCTTCGGAGGAGCGGATGTAGGTGAGCGGCCGTCCTGACTGGAAGATCTCGCGCAGCATCTTTGCCGCGCGGCTCTCAACAGGCTGAGGTTTTTTAGAATCTTTCATAGAAAAATCGCGAGAGTTGTGAGCCTGCGCTCCACTCCTTCGGCAACCCTCAGATGTCTCGGTTGCGGCCTCAGCCGCCCCACGGATATGTATCGAACGGGTAGGCTGCGCACCCGCTCTTTCCGGCCGTCGGATACTCCTTCCTGGTAAACGTGCGCGATCGGTTCACCAGATCGTGGAAGATCATGCATTTGTCGCGCTGCGTTGACAGACGCGGATCAGTGTCTACAGCGGCGAGCACGCCCGCTGCCGTTTGAGTGCCGGACGACGTCACCCGTACGCCGCCGTCGGCCGGTGTGTCCAAGATGATGAACTTCGGGTTGGTGGGCGCGCTGTTGTCCCATGCCGACCATTGCGGCTGCCGACCGTCGCGACCGCGCCCGGGTGCGCCGCGATAGGCGAACTCGGCCCAGTACGACATCATCTGTTTGCTGAGCGCCAGGCGGCCTGGTTCATTGTCCTGGGAGAAGATGACGTTGGCCTGGCGTCCGAGATCCCAGTGGCCGAAGACGAACGGGATCTCAAAACCATGCGCAGCCCCGAGCATGATGGATAGATCCGCGCCCATCACATGCGGCTCCTCGTGCCAATCGAAGCGGTAAACGAACACGTTGTCCTGAGTCGTCCGCATCGCTGCCGCCGGCTCGTCGGCGCCGGCCGCCTTCCAAAACCTGGACAGGTACTCGGCACTGAGGCTGTAACGCGCCTCGTCACGCAGGCGCGGCACGAGCCAGAAAATGCGTTGCACCCGTCTTGGGTCGCCGAACAGGAACAGCTTGCTCTCCTCGCGATTCGTTCCGACGATCACGGGAACCCGGTTGTATCCGTCGGCACGCGCGAAGTGTTGCAGCGGATCGTCTTGTGGCAGCACCACACCGTCGCCAAAGACTTTCGGCATTTCGATCATGGCGGTTGTGGGCGTCGGCATGTAGGCCAGGAGAATGTCGAAATTCGTCTTCCCGCGCAGGTAACGCTCGACATCTGTGGCGCTCATCGCGGCGAGTACTGTTTTGGCTGCGGCGCGGTCGGCGGCGCGCTTGTCCTTGATGAGCAACTGCACCAGCACTTCATTCGAGCTGTTGGTGCGACCCGGTTCGGCATCGTCGGTGAAGTGCTCGGCCTCGGCGATGGTACTCATATTCAGACCACCGCTTTCGGAGATCGCGCGATGAAACAACCCGTGCGCTTGCGGAGCCAACAACAGCATGTACACGTTGTTGGCGCCTGCCGATTCGCCGAAGATTGTGACGTTGCCGGGATCGCCGCCGAAAGCTCCCACGTTGTCGCGCACCCATTGGAGCGAACGGATGATATCGAGGATGGCGAAGTTGCCCGATCGGTCGAGTTCGTTCGCGCCCTCACCCCGCAGTGCGGCGTGGCGGAACCAGCCGAAGGGGCCGACGCGATAGTTGATCGTCACCACCACAACCTTGTGCGTCGCCGCCAGGTTACCGCCGTTGTACAGCGCCCCCGTACCAACCGTGTTGGCGCCGCCGTGTATCCACACCATCACCGGCCACCGCGCGTTACCCGTCGGCACGTCGGACTCGCCAACCCGTGGCGCATACACGTTCAGGTAGAGACAATCCTCGCTGCCGACAGGCTGCCCCGCGCTGGCGGTATCGAGGCCGCCGATCGGGCTCGGGAACTGCGTGCACGCCGAGCCAAAATCGAGTGCCTGGCGCGTACCGGTCCATGGTTCGGCCGGTTGCGGCGCTCGCCATCGCAGCGCCCCGAGCGGCGGCTTGGCGAACGGAATGCCGAGCCATGCGTGACTGCCGTATACGCCGACGAAGCCGACGACTGTGCCGGATGCCGTGACTCGGCGCGATGCCGGATCGAGCACGCGTTGCTCGCGCACCGGGTGGCGGCATCCGCTGGCGCCGAGCGCCGCGAGGATCAACAACGCCGACAATCGCCTCGCGATGTGTGACATTGCCTCAAATCTGGTAGTGACGACCTGCGCAGCATCTTGGCATCGAATCATTCGAGTAACTGACTGCTGGTGCGGAAGCGGTTCGCCGGTTCGGTCGCGGTCCCTATCTTATCCGACAAGTCGGCGTTCCCATGGAACCGATAGCGGCATCATTGATCTCCCGGGGGCTACTCTAACAGAGATTTGCCCATTACCAAGCACTCAACAGACACGGCGTAGACTCGCGTTGCTTCGACCTCGATTACCTTGAAACCCGCTGCGGCCTAGCCTCGCCGCGCGATAAACCGCGCCTGCGCGATCTTGCCCGCGCGCGCCAGGTCACGGAGGAAACGGAACCCGCCGAGGAACGTTTCCAGCAGGTCGGTGCGGAACCCGAGAGGCCGCAGGGCATCATACATAAGCTGCATCTCAATCATGTTGAGATATAAATCCGCATGGCTCGCGAACCGCCCGGTGTCTTCGGCGACGCTTACCTTGCAGCCGTTTGCCGAGAGCAGCTTGGCGTATCCCGCGACGTCCTCGACGTTGGCGAACGTCATCAAGCCGAGAAACATCTGGGCCTCGGAATCACTTAGTCCCGCGGGCCCTTCAACCCAGTCGGTGAACGCAATCACGCCTCCGGGACGAACAATGCGCGCCGCCTCCGCAATCAACCTTGGCTTGTCAGGGACGTAGCACCACGCATCTTCGCTCCATATGAAATCCGCGCTGGCCGACGGCAGGCCGCTTTGGCAGGCATCGGCGAGTACGAATCGGATTTTATCGTCCAGACCTTCTTCGTGGGTCAGCCGCCGCCCCTGCTCGACTATCGCTTCGGTAACATCGACGCCGACCATCGACGCGACATTGCGAAACCGCACGAGAAAGCGCATGTCCGCGCCGTTGCAGCAACACAGATCGACCCCCTTCGTCCCGGCGGCAATTCCCGCTCGATCCGCCAGATCGATCGACGCCTTCATTCCTCCCACGTGAATTTGCTGCCCAAACATAAGTCGAAAAAGGTCGGCCGGCGCACTGCTATAGACCGCGACGACATCCGCCACTTTGACACCGGTTATAGATTTCACGATTTCCTCCCGGCGCCCGGCTTGCGCGCACGGACGAAGGCGCTCATGAATTTGCCATCGGCCATCTGCGCGAATTTCTCGAGCTCCGGATTTTCCGCAAGAAATCCCTGCGCGTCAGCCGCCGTATAGATCCGCGTCGGTTCCACTTCGATCTGTTCGAATCCCGCCGCAGCGAGCTTCGATTGGTATTCCGACTCCTCGAGCGCCCCCGCGATACATCCGGCCCACAACTCGACGCGACGGCGAATCTCGCCGGGCATCTCACCGCGCACCACGATGTCAGAAACGGCGAATCGCCCACCCGGTTTCAGCACGCGAAATGCTTCGCGCAGCACGCGATCCTTGTCGGCCGAGAGATTGACGACGCAGTTCGAGATGATCACGTCCACCGAATTGTCGGGCAGCGGGATATGCTCCATCTCGCCTTTGAGGAATTCGACGTTCTGGACGCCGGCTTTGCGCTGGTTGTCGCGCGCAAGCGCGAGCATCTCGTCGGTCATGTCGAGCCCGTACGCCTTGCCGGCCGGCCCCACTCTTCGCGCGGAAAGCAGCACGTCGATCCCGCCGCCGGAGCCCAGGTCGAGCACGGTTTCGCCCGGCTTCAGCTCGGCCAGCGCGGTTGGATTCCCGCATCCCAGCGACGCTGCAAGCGCCTTGGCGGGAAGCGATGCAATCTCGCCCTCGCTGTAGCGATCAGACGGTCGGGGCGCGATTGGGTTTCCCACGGGCACCGCCGAGCCGCAGCATGAGCCGCCTTGATTGGTAACTCGCCGCGCCACTTGCGCGTACTCCTCCCTGACCTTTTCCCTTATCGATTCATTACTCATCGTGACCTCCGTGCCTGCCCGTTACCTGACGGGAGAGGCGGCTAGTGGATTGGGAACGATCCGGCGATGCGCCGAACGTCTTGGGGAGGCCGGCGCAACAGTCTTCGGTCATGAACCGGATCAACTTTGCGGCTTTCGGCCAATTGACGGCGTAGTAGATGAATCGGCCCGCGCGATGCGCCGTCAGCAGCCCGCATCGGGTCAATGCGTCGAGGTGATGAGACAGGGTCGAGCCCGGCATCTTGACCCGGCGCTTGATCTCGTCCACGCAGGTTCCTTGCGGCCCGGCGCGCACCAGCAGGCGGAAGATCTCGAGCCGGCCGGATTGTCCAAGCGCGCTCAGTTGCGACACAAACTCTTTCACTACGATGATTCTAGTATCATCGAAATAACCAAGATGCAACACGTCGAAGCTCGGACCGGGAATCATTCTGGAGCGACTACTCGCCGGCGAACGACGACCGCATTGGCTCAATTTGACTTCACGCTACGACATTTGTATAAGTCTAAAAGTATGAAGAAGTCGAATGTGATCATGGCATTGGGGGCGCTTGCCCAGGAGACGCGCCTGGACATTTTCCGGCTGCTTGTCCAGAAAGGCCCCAATGGATTACCGGCCGGAGAAATTGGCGACCGACTTGGCCAGCCTTCGCCTACTCTATCGTTTCATTTGAACCAGCTCCGCTTTGCCGGCCTTGTAACCTCGCGACGCGAGAGCCGCTCGATCATTTACAGCGCAAACTTCAAAGGGATGAACGGTCTCCTCGCTTACCTGACGGACAACTGCTGCGAGGGACGGCCGGAACTATGCAGTCCCGCCGCCGCCCGAGACCGCGGAACCGAATGCACGGCTCGGCAGACGGCCACGCCAAAGAAAAATCGGAGCGTATCGGTATGAAACGATTTCACGTTCACGTCCGGGTCGATGACCTCGATTCCTCGATGCGCTTCTATTCGACGCCGTTCGGGCGCCTGCTGCTCCGCATCCAAGGCGCAACAGTGAACCGAAGCCTCGACGGATGATCGCGTCCATGCCCAGTCGTGAGTATAGCGTCTTGTTTCTATGCACCGGCAATTCAGCGCGCAGCATCATGGCCGAGTGCGCGATCGGACGGTGGGGCAGGGGAAAGTTCAAAGGATACAGCGCCGGAAGCCATCCCAAAGGCGCCGTGCATCCGTTGACGCTCGAGCTGTTGAACGAGCTGAACTATGCAACCAAAGATCTGCGCTCGAAAAGCTGGAACGAGTTCGCTGCGCCGGACAGCCCCCGCCTCGATTTCGTTTTCACGGTCTGCGACCAGGCGGCTGCCGAGCAGTGCCCAGTGTGGCCTGGTCAGCCAATCACCGCGCACTGGGGAGTCGCCGACCCCGCGGCCTTTGAAGGAAGCAATGATGCGAAGCGACGCTTCTTTTTCCGTATCTACCGGGAACTTGAGAATCGAATCAAAATCTTCACGAGCCTGAGAATCGAGGCACTCGACAGTTTCGCTCTCGGGCAGCGAGTCAGAGAAATCGGGAAAATCAAACTTCCCGAAGGGCGCGAATAGCAGCCGCATCTCGCACCTTCCTCCACACGGAGAAGTTCGCAATGAGCGTAACGATGACGACGGCACAGGCTCCAGTCCTGCGCCGACTCTCCTTTCTCGACAGATATCTGACGCTTTGGATTTTCCTGGCGATGGGGGCCGGCGTGGCGCTCGGTTTCCTGTGGCCCGGCGTTAAGACTGCCTTCGATCGCTTTAGCGTTGGGACGACTTCTGTTCCGATTGCGATCGGTCTCATCCTGATGATGTATCCGCCGCTGGCCAAGGTGAACTACGACGAACTCGGAGACGTTTTCCGCGACTGGAAGATCCTCGGTCTTTCACTTGTCCAGAATTGGGTAATCGGACCAATTCTGATGTTTGCGCTCGCGATCATTTTTCTGCGCGATCGCCCCGAGTATATGGTCGGACTCATCTTGATCGGTCTGGCGCGGTGCATTGCGATGGTGATCGTCTGGAACGATCTCGCCGCCGGCGACACGGATTACTGCGCCGGCCTGGTGGCATTTAATTCGATCTTCCAGGTGCTGTTCTTCTCGGTCTATGCCTTCGTGTTTGTGACCGTCCTTCCCCGATGGCTCGGCCTTGGCGGAGCCATCGTTCACATTACGATTGGCGAGATTGCGAAAAGCGTCGGCATCTATTTGGGCATACCGTTCGCTGCTGGGTTCGTTACCTGGAAGATTCTGACGGGCCTCAAAGGGAAAGCCTGGTATCGTGATCATTTCGCTGCGAAAATCAGCCCGCTCACTCTGATCTTTCTTCTCTTCACGATCGTCGTGATGTTTTCGATCAAGGGCGCCGCAATCGTCCACCTGCCGCTCGACGTAGTGCGAATTGCGATACCGCTTTTGTTCTACTTCGCGATCATGTTTGCGTTGTCATTCGTGCTAAGTCTGAAGGCGGGAGCGAACTACCCGCAGACGGCTACCCTCTCGTTCACCGCCGCATCGAACAACTTCGAGCTCGCCATCGCGGTCGCCGTTGCGACCTTCGGAATCGACAGCGGCGCGGCTTTCGCCGCTGTGATCGGGCCGCTGATCGAGGTGCCGGTGATGATCGGGCTGGTTGATGTATCCTTATGGGCGCAGCGCAGGTACTTCGCCGATTCAACAGCAGGCCTCGCGATCGTGGATTCCTGCAACGCGGCAACTGCGTCACGGCTTGACAGCTAGGCGGGAGTCTCAAAAATCGGCCAGCACGATCGACCGTCCCGCGGGGGCCCTCTTTATCCTGCTTCGCACCAGAAAACCCTTTATTTTCAATGCCGGGGGCGGGACTCGAACCCGCACGGAACTTTCGCTCCAGAGGATTTTAAGTCGTTTGACTATAGAGAAAAAACCTTTCTTTTATTGGGTTTATTTCCATAAAATGTGAAAATGTGTAAGTTTCTGTGTAAGTTTCGCTGAATGCACTGAAAACACTGCGTTTTTTCGATCACGTCTTTTTCTATAGCAGAGAATGCTCACGTAAGGTATCGAAAAACGATGCTTTGCGGGCGCGGAGCATGATCGTGGAAAGGGCCTCTTCGGCATTTCAGTGTTTGCGCTTTTACGCTCGACGGGTGGGGTCAGTCCTTGTGGTGAATGTAGCCGATGGGGCGCTTCTTCGGCGGCTCGGGTGGCGTGAGAAGTTTTTGGACGGTGTCGAAAAGGATGGCGATTTTGCGGTCGTGCTCCTGAACCTTGCGGGCGAGTTGGCGGTTGGACGCAAGTATCTGGCGGAGCTTTACGAAGGCCCGCATGATGGCGATGTTGACTTGGACCGCGCGCTTGCTGCCGAGCACGCTGGACAGCATGGCAACGCCGAGTTCGGTGAATGCGTAGGGCGGCCTTCGCAATCCCATCTTGGCGGTGGGATTGGAGGTCACAATTTGTGACCTCCAATTTTCGAGTTCTTGTTTGGAGAATTGGAACAGAAAGTCGTCTGGAAAACGCTCTATATTGCGCTTGACGGCTTGCAGCAGCACCTTGGTTTGAACGCCGTAAAGCTCCGCGAGGTCATGGTCGAGCATGACTTTCTCGCCGCGGATCAGGTAGATGCGGTTGGCAATGCGTTCGAGGGGGACGACGGGTTGAGGCTTGGCCATTGACGGATTCTGCACGAGGCAGGGGGACTGTCAAGGTTTTCAGTCACAATTTGCGATCTCAAGTCTTCGTTAAAGCCTCGGCTCCTGATGTGTGCTGCGGCGGCCGGCGGAACCCTCTGCCCTGGTAAGGTGTCGAAGCGATTCGTCGGAAGTTCCCTCCGTCATCAGCTCCGGCGGAACCAGCGCCGCGTTCCGACGGCGATGAAAAACTCGCGGCTGCTGCTTGCACGGAATATTATCGACCGAAAGTTTTGAGGAATGGTTAAGCCCCTGAAGGCACGGCTCTATTGGGCCGTTTTAAGCTGTGGCCGCTTCTGCTAGTGGTGTGGCAAGCGGCGTCGGCTGTGGTGATTTCCAAACGAATGAAACCGTCTTCGGGAAAAGTGCGGATTGGCGTGATTGCGGCCTTGAGCGCGGCCGCGTTTGCGATGCTGGCGATCGGAACCCTGACCGTATTGCACGCGCAGTTGGCCACATCGGCGTGGCCGATGTTCCATTACAATCTCACGCACACCGGGCTTAGCCCTTACAGCACCAGCGCCAACCCCGGCACGGAGAAGTGGACGTTCTTAACCGGCGGTGCTGTGTACTCCTCGCCGGCGGTCGGCACCGACGGGACAATCTACGTCGGCTCCGATGACGCTTACCTCTACGCGGTAAACCCCAACGGCACGCAGAAGTGGAAGTTCTTAACCGGCAACTCTGTGCAGTGCTCGCCGGCAATCGGCAGCGACGGCACCGTTTACTTCGGCTCCTATGACCACCGCCTCTACGCGGTAAACCCCAATGGCACGCAGAAGTGGGCGTTCCTAACCGGCGGTGCTGTGCTCTGCTCGCCGGCGGTCAGTGCCGACGGCACGATCTACGTCGGCTCCAATGAAGGCTTCCTCCACGCGCTAACCGACAATGGCACGAGCGCCACGCAGAAGTGGGCGTTCGGAATCGGCGGTGAAGTCGGAGACCCGGCGGTCGGCGCCGATGGGACCATTTACCCCGGATTTCCCTTGTCCAAGTGTACTACTAATGTGGTAAGACCTAGCGGAGCCATTGACAGACGTGGGTTTGGAAGCGATCAGGGGTGGTGCGGAGGTGAGCAGCCGGTGGGTGAGGACAA
>Ga0208563_1000137_pt1 | contig 79687 bp, 63 predicted proteins | sample June2015DPH_17_1_2_FD_184717 | JGI IMG/M metagenome (GOLD analysis project Ga0208563, IMG submission 184717) | Peatland microbial communities from SPRUCE experiment site at the Marcell Experimental Forest, Minnesota, USA - June2015DPH_17_150... | ecosystem: Environmental > Terrestrial > Soil >... | reverse complement strand
CCACGCGAATTCGACCACAGGGGCTGAAGCCCGTATTGATTTGCAGAGGCTTACGCGGCGATGAATCGCCGCTCTTCCACGGTCGCGCAGGCATTCGTGGGTTTTTCAGCGGGCTGCTAGTCTAGGGCTTATCGAGCCACAAGCCCCAGAGCGAGAGAACAATCATGGCTACTCCGAGAACCAGAACGCATGCGTGGTAGAAGGGTTGATTGGGTAGTGGCTCGGGGTCGTTTCTGAGGCGTACCGGTTCGTCGCTGAAGCCAGCCCACACCGCAGCGCCTCCCCTGAGTATTGCTACGCAGTGTTGCCAATACCACGGGAAATGGAACAGATCAGAGCCGATAAAAAGCGAAACAGTTGGAAACGATTCATGGAGCGAAGCGCTGCGGCGGGTAACTCGATCGGTTTCAGAACGGCTTGCGCACGACTACTTCGGCTTCGCGAATGAAAAACTGCGCGGAACATTGTTCGGAGCCGCAGATTACGGGGACCAGGCCGTTGATTTGCCGGCGCGTGATCAGCCCCAGCATCCCGCAGGATGGACAGGCCAGGACAGCCCAGTAGGGATCTTCCTTCTCGCCGACTTCGCCGGCGTTTTCCAGCACAAAGACGGTTCCGGGCTGCATTTGTTCCGGGATCCATTCATTCAGGATGTCCAGTTCGCCGACCATGTTTCCCCCTTGTGAACCAAGCTTGTTAGCCAAATATGGTGAAGCAAAACGTGGCCTAAGAAACCTTTCTAGCACGCCGACGCTCGGCCGACGGTATTACCGAAGTACTCGATTTTCTGGCTACGACCTCGGCGCGCACTTGGCGGACCGCGTCGCTGAGACAAACACCCAGAATCGGCTGACTCGAATTCTTGAGGATATCGACGATTTGCCGCGCCGATGTTTCGAGATAGAGGTGCGTGCCGTCGGTGAGGAGATGAACGTCGGAGTTGCGTCCGACGATATCGGCCAAGCCTTTGCCCAATTCCCGCGCCAGGAAGCGCATGACCTTTCGTACCCCCTGCAGCGAGAAACCCTTGCGCCGCAGCTGGCAGATGACGGCGACTTCGGTGAGGTTCTGCATGGAATAGAGGCGGCGATGGCCCTGGCGTTCGGGCTTGACGACGCCCCGCTCGTCCCACCACTGGAGCTGGCGGGCGGTAATGCCGGTCAGAGCGATTACGTCATGAGATGGAAAGCGATCCTGCATTCGTCCCCGATTATGTTTGAAACGGTCTATGAGCTGAATGTTTGAAACATTTTAGACACGACTTGGCGGGAGTCAACGAGGATTCGTAAACAGGGGGTTAACTAGAAGAGTGCGGCGGCGGATTATGAAAAATAGCCGCCGCCGACGAAGTGGACGATTTCCAGGCGGTCGCCGTCTTTCAGCACGGTGTCGGGCCAGCGGTCGCGGGGCGCGATATCGAGATTGAGCTCGACGGCAACGCGGTCGGACTTCATGTTGAGGGATTCGATCAACGCGGCGAGGGTGAATGGGTCCGGTGGCACGGGGTCCGGGAAACAGCGCTCTTCTCCGTTGATATGTAGTTTCATGGCTTGAATTTTCGCATCCAGAAAACGCCGGCGGAGCCCCCTTTACTCGCTCTTGCGCAAGGCGAATTTGCGGGTTACGGTGCGGCCTTGGTGGTTGGCTTGGACCATGACGGAGGAATCGGGCAAGGCGGATTCCTCGACTTCGATGGAGATTTCGGTGCTGCCTGCGGAATCGGTGACAGCCTGCGTATAAAAAGGTGCGGCGTCGGGACGGGCAAAGCGAAAAGTGAGACGGGCGCTGGGGACTGCCGCACCGCCTTCGGTGACGCGCAATCGCATGGTTAGGTTGCGATTGGCATGAACCGAGGCTGCGTTCTCCCATTGCACGTCCAGTTGCTTGATGCCGGCCAATGCGTCGGTCTCGGCGTGATCCAAGACGTTCTCCAACTTCCCTTCGCGAATCGCTTCGAGCACCAGACGATGCTGGTCCCGCAACTGCTGCTCTTTCTGGGCGTCGCCAAAACCGGCTTCCATGGCCGAGTTCGAGTAGGAGATGGCTTTCTTGCCCACGCATCTTCCGCGCACGAAGACCTGGGTCTGGAGCAGTTTTTCGCTCTCGCGCGCCTCGCTTTGCACGTGGTAGATGGTGTCGCCGTGCTTAACGTCTGTGTTAAAGCCGAAAATCATGGATGGATTCTTAATTTTTCGCTTGGGTAATTGGGCAATTGAAACCGTGAGCTCTGAGCTTACAGCATTCGAGGGGCTTTCCCGGACTGATTTTCAATTATGAAATCCCCGATCGCACAACTACAAATCATTCCTTTCCGAAATCTGCAAAATGCGGGCCCCGTTCCCTTGACACTCTCGCGCACCAACACCTAATCTAGAATGTTTACGTAACGCGCTTGGCGCGAATTATATATACGCTCTCCTATGCCAGACAATTACTTCGCTCGCTACCTGCCGTTCCTGATCCACATTTTGCTGGCGGGAGGGATTGCGACTGCTATTATCTCGCTTTCCTGGCTGATCGGGCAGCGTAAACCGACCCGCGCCAAAATGTCAGCCTATGAGTGTGGCATGACACCGGTGGGAGATTCGCGCGGGCGCTTCTCGGTGCAGTTTTATCTGGTGGCCATGCTGTTCATCCTGTTCGACGTCGAGGCCGTGTTTCTTTATCCCTGGGCCGTGATTCTGCGAGATCTCAAGCACTTTGGTTTGTGGGAGATGTTTGTATACATCGGCATCGTTCTGGTCGGATTTTTCTATGTGTGGAAGAAAGGCGTGCTCAATTGGGGTCCGGATGCGGCGCGGCGGGGAGCACGCTGATGGCTTTGGCACCGGCGATCACTGATCTTGAACGACTGAAGGGTCATCCGGCGGTCGGGCGGCTGCTGGAGTGGAATCCGGCGACCGTAACGGGCGTGAAGTTCGACCGCGACGAGATGACCATTTACGTTGACCGGGCGAACATCCGGGAAGCTTGCGCGCTGCTGCGTGACGACGCTGAGTGCGCCTTCAACTTTCTTTCTGATATCACCTGTGTGGATTGGTATCCGGCAGAGCCCCGGTTTGAAGTGATCTACCATCTGCTTTCGATTCCTAAGAAGGAACGGGTGCGTCTGAAAGTTCGCTTGGATAGTGCCAGTCCGGCGGTGGAGTCGCTGACTTCGGTTTGGCCGGGGGCGAATTATTTTGAGCGCGAAGTTTTCGATCTGTTTGGAATTCGCTTTACCGGGCATCCTTACTTGCGGCGGCTTTTGATGCCCGAAGATTGGGAAGGCCATCCGTTGCGCAAAGACTATCCGGTGGAGGGCTACCGCTAGTCATGGCGCACCTGACACCGACGCCAGTTTTAGAACCCGGGCAGGATCGAACCATGATCCTGAACATGGGGCCGCAGCATCCTTCCACGCATGGCGTGCTGCGGGTGTTGCTGGAGATTGATGGCGAAACCGTGGTGCGGATCATGCCAGATATTGGCTTTCTGCATACGGGAATCGAAAAGACGTGTGAGGCGAAGTTCTATCAGCAGGTCGTGCCACTGACCGACCGCATCGACTACCTCTGCCCCATGACCAACAATCTTTGTTATGTGCTGGCGGTGGAGAAACTGCTGGGGCTGGAGATTCCACCCAAGGCGCAGTGGATGCGGGTGCTGATGAACGAGTTGACTCGCATCAACTCGCACCTGGTATGGCTGGGCACGCATGCCATGGACATCGGCGCGCTGACGGTGTTTCTGTATTGCTTCCGGGAGCGCGAAGAAGTTTTAAAGATGTTTGAGATGATCAGCGGACAGCGCATGATGACTTCCTACTTTCGCGTGGGAGGGCTGGCGCTGGAGCCGCCTTTGGGATTTTTTGAGCGGGTGGGCGAGTTTGCCGGATATTTTGCCGAGAAGATTGACGAATATGAAAACCTGCTGACGGGAAATCCGATCTGGATGATGCGGACCAAAGGGGTGGCCCGACTTACGGCGGAAGATGCAATCGCGCTCGGGGCGAGTGGTCCTACGCTGCGTGGAAGTGGCGTGGATATCGATCTGCGGCGCGATATGCCCTACTCGGGCTATGAGAACTTTAACTTCAAGGTTCCGGTGGCGCAGGAAGGAGATGTTTTCGCGCGTTACATGTGCCGCGTACGGGAACTGCGCGAGTCGAACGAGATCGTGAAGCAGGCGCTGGACGGGATGCCCGAAGGGCCGATCAAGGCGGATGCGCCTGGAGTTGTGTTGCCAGACCGCGAGAAGATGAAGACGCAGATGGAAGCGCTCATCTACCACTTCAAGATTATTACCGAGGGTTTTGCGGTACCGGCGGGCGAGGTGTATCAGGCGGTGGAGTCGCCGCGGGGCGAGATGGGCTATTACATCGTGAGCGATGGCACGGCGAAACCCTACCGCGTACACATGCGGGCGGCTTGTTTGGCGAACCTGCAAACCTTGCCCAAGATGTGCGAGGGCGGGCTGATTGCAGACGTGGTGGCGGCGATTGGGAGCATCGATATTGTACTAGGAGAAATCGATCGGTGAGATTCTCTGACGAATTCGAAGCGCGGTTTGCGGAGATGGTCCCGCACTATCCGACGAAGAGGTCGGCGCTGGTTCCTACGCTTCTTTATGCGCAGGATGAAGTTGGATTCCTCAGTGACGAAGTGATTCAGGAGCTTGCGGGGCGACTTGATTTGACGGAACTCGAGGTGAGGAACGTGATCAGCTATTACTCGATGCTGACGACCAAGCCGCGCGGCAAATTTAATGTGCAGGTTTGTACGAATATCAGTTGCTTGGTGCGCGGCGGAGAAGAGATTCTGCATCACTGCGCGAAGAAGCTGGGCGTGGGACACAAAGGAACGACTGCGGATGGTTTGTTTTCGCTCGAAGAGGTGGAATGTATTGGGGCGTGCAGTTGGGCTCCGGCGGCACAGGTGAACTACGATTTTCACGAGAATCTGACGACGGAGAAGATCGACAAGGTTCTGGACGAGTATAGGAAAAAGGCAACGCAGTAGCGATGGCCAATTTCTGATTTCCAATTGGGCCGCTGTTCAATTGGCGCATTGGGCAATCGAAAATCGAGAATACCCCATGGCTGACCTGGTTTCGCATCCCGACGAAGTAAAGGTCGTCACCCGGCGCTTTGGTAAGGGTGCAACAAATATCGACCGCTATCTCGAACTGGACGGCTACAAGGCTGTGCAAAAGGCGCTCGGCATGGAAGCGGACGCCATTATTAATGAGGTGAAGAATTCAGGGCTGCGGGGGCGGGGCGGCGCGGGATTCTCGACCGGGATGAAGTGGTCGTTCGTGCCCAAGCAATCGGCCAAGCCGAAGTACGTGCTATGTAACGGTGATGAGAGCGAGCCGGGAACGTGCAAGGACCGACTGATTTTCGAGCATGATCCGCATGCGGTGATCGAAGGGGTGACGATCGGCGGGCTGGCGGTGGGCGCGCGCAGTGGCTACATCTATATTCGAGGCGAATATCGATATCTGTCGATCATTATGCAGAAGGCGATCCGCGATGCGTATGCCAAGGGATTTCTGGGCAGGAACATTTTTGGCAGCGGGCGAGACTTTGACATTTACTGGCATGGCGGCGCGGGAGCATACGAAGTAGGCGAGGAATCGGCGCTGATGGAGTCGCTCGAAGGCAAGCGTGGAATTCCGCGGATTCGGCCTCCATTCCCTGCGGTGGTGGGGCTGTGGGGCGGGCCGACGGTCATCAATAATGCGGAAACGCTGGCCAGCGTGCCTCACATCGTGCTGGGAGGCGCGGAATGGTATGCCAAGCTTGGCCCGCCGAAAAATGGCGGCACGCGGCTGTTTTGCCTCAGCGGCAATATCGCGAAGCCCGGGGTATACGAATTGCCGATGGGCTACAGCTTGAAGAAGATGATTTATGAAGTTGGCGGCGGGATTCCGAATGGGCGCGAGTTAAAAGCGGTTGTCCCAGGCGGATCTTCTACTCCGTGCCTGACAGCTGACGAGATTGACATCAACATGGATTTCGATTCGGTCGCGAAGGCGGGATCGATGCTGGGTTCCGGTGGTGTGGTGGTGCTGGATGATGCGCAGTGCATTGTGAAGTTTGCTCTGCGGACTATGCAGTTTTATCAGCATGAAAGTTGCGGGTGGTGCATCCCGTGCCGCGAAGGGACGGACTGGCTGAAAAAAACTTTGATCCGATTCCATTCGGGTGGTGGCGTGAAGAAAGACATCGACAACATGCAGTATTTGTCCGAGAACATGCTGGGGCGGACGTTTTGTCCGCTGGGCGATGCGGCGGCGATGCCAACCATCGCGTTCGTGAAGAAGTTCCGCAAAGAATTTGAAGATCATCTGGAAGGCAGGCCGTGCCCGTATGAAAAAGAGGGCGCGATAGAACAACTACCCGTGTTGGCGCATTAAATCTCTCATGGCTGACGTAACACTTACAGTTGACGGCAAGAAGGTCACCGCTCCGGCGGGGACGCTGCTCATCGAAGCCTGCAAAACCGTGGGCATTGAAGTGCCTTCGTTTTGCTATTACCCCGGACTCTCGCTGTGCGGCGCTTGCCGCATGTGCCTGGTGAAGATCGAGAAGATGCCCAAGCTGCAGACCGCGTGTACCACGGTGATTAGCGAAGGGATGATCGTCACTTCAGATAGCGAAGAGATCAAGCAAGCGCGCAAGTCGATGATCGAGTTGCTGCTGGGAAATCATCCGCTGGATTGTCCGGTGTGCGATGCGGGCGGCGAGTGCGAACTGCAGGACATGACGTTTTCCTACGGGGCGGCCGAATCGAAGTTCATGGAGGCTAAGAACCATAAGGATGAGCAGCAATGGTCGCCCGTAGTGTTCTTCGATCGTCCGCGCTGCATTCTTTGTTATCGCTGTGTGCGGGTCTGCGGCGAGGGCATGGATGTTTGGGCGCTGGGCGTACAGAACCGCGGAGTGAGTTCGATCATCGCGCCGAATAAAGAAGATCATCTGGAGTGCGAAGAGTGCGGGATGTGCATCGACATCTGCCCGGTGGGGGCGCTTACTTCTGGCGCGTATCGGTACAAGACGCGGCCTTGGGAGATGAAGCACGTGGGCACGATCTGCACGCATTGCGGGGACGGGTGCAAAACTACGCTCGGCGTGCGTCGTGCTGACACGGGCATGGAGATCGTTCGGGGCGACAATCGGGATAAGAGCGGGACAAACGGAGATTTTCTGTGCATCAAGGGGCGATATGCGTTTGATTTTGCGAATCACGAAGAACGGCTTAGCAGACCGCTGATTCGCAGAGATGGCAAGCTGACGCCTTCGACATGGGAAGAAGCGTTTGAGCTGATTGGCAAGAAATTCGCGGAGGTTCGCGATCGCGATGGTGGAGCGGCAATTGGCGTAATCGGATCGACGCGGACCACGAACGAAGAGAATTATCTGCTTTCGAAGTTTGCCCGTGTTGTCTTGAAGACAAATAATGTAGACCACCACCGCACGGCGGACTTTCCTGTTCTGGCTGCTGCCGTTCGTGATAAGGCCGATGCCACGGCTAGCATGGCGGACGTCTTTACTGCACCCGCGATTCTGCTGATTGGGAATAATCCGACGGAGCAGCATCCGCTGCTGGCGTGGCAGATTCGTAACAACGTGCGACTGCACCGTGCGCGTTTGTATGTGATTAATTCGAATCCGATCAAGCTGCGGCAACAGGCAACAAGCTTTACGGAGATCGCGGCAGGAGCAGAAGGAAAAGTCGCTGCATTTTTGAACGGAGCCGACGCCGCTGTGGATGTGCTCGTCAATTCGTCGATGGATAGGGAGGCCTGGATCGCTCTGCGCGAGAAACTGCGCGGTGAACAAAATCTTGCGATCGTCTTCGGCTCGGAAATCCATGGCACGGATCTCTCCAATCTTGTGAAGTTTGGATCTGGAATCTCCGGAGCTAAGTTTGTGTGTCTCGCGGACTATGCCAATTCCCGCGGAGCGGCCGACATGGGCTTGTATCCCGATCTGCTCCCCGGGTATCACCCAACCGCCGGCAACAGCGAGTTTCATCGGGAATGGGGAGACATTCCGCAGGCTGCCGGCCTCGATCTGCATGGAATGGTCGACGCTGGAAAAGCGGGCAAGTTGAAAGTGCTCTATGTCATCGGCTCGAATCCGGTGGGGCGGTTGAACATTGACCCTTTCGCGTTTTCGAAGAGTTTCGTGGTTGTGCAGGATATGTTCCTCACCGAGACTGCGGTGATGGCCGATGTGGTGCTTCCTGCCGCGAACGCTTACGAAAAATCTGGAACGTTCACTAACACTTGCGGGGACTTGCAGTTAGTGAAGAAGGCAGGCGAGGTTACGGGCACGAAAGCGGACTTCGAAATGATTGTGCGCGTCGCTGACGCCATGGGCTTTGACGTCCGCAAGTTGGTGCCTTTCGGCGGCGGGACACACGCCGACATGGGACAGTCTCGCGGGGCGCAATCCGGCGAAGCCGACCGTCATGCGGTATGGCTGGAGGCACACGGGCTGGAACCCAAGATGAGTCCCTTCGATCCCACGGCGATTCTGGATGAGATTCAGCGGTTGGTTCCCGGCTATGACGTTTCCCGCATGGACCTGCTGGCGGGAAACAGCCAACATACATCGCTTGCTAAAGCCGGGTCGGGAGTTGCGCACCGGCCGGAATCGATTGCTCCGGCGAATGATGATCTTTTCAGTTCCGGGACCCTGGGACGTTATTCACGCACCTTGAAATCGGTGGTGGAGAGTCACCAAGTCAAGCCTGCCGAGGTCGCGGCAGACTGATTCGAAGCATTTGGAGAGGAAGCTGAGGCCTTGTCCGTTGGCGTTTTCATACTCGTGTCGGTGATCAAGTCGGTGATCGTTCTGATCGTGCTGCTGACCGCAGTCGCGTACACGGTGTGGCTGGAGCGCAAAGTGGTGGGCCATATGCAGAATCGCTGGGGACCCACGCGGGTGGGGCCGTTTGGGCTATTGCAGCCAGCAGCCGACGGACTGAAGTTTCTGTTCAAGGAAGATCTCACGCCGCCGCACGTTTACAAGCCGCTGTTTCTGGCGGCGCCGATGATGGCGCTGATCTTCGCGCTGACTTCAATTTCGGTGATTCCATTCGGCAACTCGATCACGATTGGCCGTATGAATATCCCGTTGCAAATCACCGACGTAAACATTGGGCTGCTGCTGATTTTGGGCGTAACCTCAATGGGCGTATACGGTGTGGCGCTTGCAGGTTGGTCGTCGAACAACAAGTATTCACTGCTCGGCGGACTGCGCGCCAGCGCGCAGATGGTCAGCTACGAGATTGCGCTGGGGCTTTCGCTGGTTGGAGTGCTGATGCAGTCGGGCAGCTTCAGCCTGCGCGCGATCGTCGAGGCGCAGGGCGGGCGGTTTCTTCACATCATTCCGCGGTGGAATATTTTTCACGGGCAGTTTATTGGCTTCTTCATCTACTTGATGGCGGCCTATGCGGAAACCAACCGCATTCCGTTTGACCTGCCGGAAGCCGAGACCGAACTGGTAGCGGGATACCACACTGAGTACAGTGCCATGAAATTTGCCATGTTCTTCATGGCCGAGTACGCGAACATGATCACGGTGGCTTGCCTGGCCACACTGTTGTTTTTTGGCGGATGGAACGGGCCGCTGTTCGGGCCTGAGTTGTTGCAGGCGGTGCTGCCGGTGTTTTGGTTTGGCGCGAAGATTTTCTGTTTTCTCTTTCTTTATATCTGGGTGCGTGGGACGTTGCCGCGCTTCCGCTATGACCAACTGATGTCTTTTGGCTGGAAGTTTCTGCTGCCGCTGGCGATTGCCAATCTGGTGGCAACGGCGATTGCCGTGGCTTGGTAGGGAAAAGAAGGTTCTCGGTTTTCAGTTCATGAGTTTTCATCTCATTCTATTTCTGGCGTTTGGTGCGGTTTGCGTGGGTGGGGCGGTCAACCTGCTGGCGCAGCGGCACCCGATCAACAGCGCGCTGTCGCTGATTGCCGTGATGGCTGCGCTGGCCGGCGAATATCTGCTTCTGGGCGCCGAGTTCGTTGCCGCAGTGCAGGTGATCGTTTACGCCGGCGCGATTATGGTGCTGTTCGTGTTTGTCATCATGCTGCTAAACGCGGGCGAAGAAGAAGAGACCAAAGGAAGCCGTGTCGCTCTTCTACTGGGTGTACCGGGGGTGCTGACCGGGAGCGTGCTTACGGCGTGGGTGGTGTTGCGGCACTCCGGGACCGAAGCGGTGCCGATCGGCGCATTGCCAGGGCATCCGACGGACATTGCGCAGCTTCTTTTTCACGATTTCCTTTTGCCATTTGAAGTCACTTCCGTGTTGATCCTGATCGCCATCATGGGCGCTGTGGTTCTGGCCAGCAAGCCGGAGTCTACGGCGAGGAAGGTGGACTGATGGTACCGCTATCTTATTATTTGCTGCTCAGCGGATTTCTGTTTGCCTGTGGCGTGGTGGGATTTCTGATCAAGCGCAACATCATCACTATCTTCATGTCGATTGAGCTGATGTTGAATGGCGTGAATCTCTCGTTCGTGGCGTTCGCGGCGCATTGGCATGCGCTGTCCGGTCAAGTCTTCGTCTTCTTTGTGATGGTAGTAGCTGCGGCGGAAGCGGCGGTGGGACTGGCGATCATTATTGCCGTGTATCGTACGCGCGAGACTTTGAACGTGGATCAGCTGAACCTGCTCAAGCTATGAACCCGATGCTCAATCTCTGGCTGATTCCGGTTCTGCCGCTCGCGGGAGCTGCAATCAACGGCTTTCTCGGCAGGAAGTCGTCAAGGTCCGCCGTAACTACCATCGCGCTGTTTTTCAGCGGAGCTGCTTTTGCGATGGCTTTGTGGGTCGCGATGCGCTTTTCGTCGTTGACGCTTCCCTATCACGAGTATCTGGCGCACTGGATTCGTTCTGGCAACTTCAGCGTTGATTTTGCTTTCTATCTCGATCAGCTTTCGCTGGTCATGTTACTGGTCGTCACTGGAGTCGGATTCCTCATTCACATCTATTCCGTCGGGTACATGTGGGACGATCCCAGCTACTACCGGTTTTTCAGCTATCTAAATCTGTTCATGTTTTTCATGCTGACGCTGGTATTGGCCAGCAACTACCTGATGATGTTTATCGGGTGGGAGGGCGTGGGACTGGCGTCGTATCTGCTGATCGGGTTCTGGTTCGCGAAAGATTCGGCGGCATCGGCGGGCAAGAAAGCATTCATCGTGAATCGCATCGGCGACTTCGGTTTTCTGATCGCGCTGTTCTTGCTGATTAAGCACTTTGGATCGCTGAATTTTGATCAGGTATTCCAGAGTGTTACACCCCTCGGGGCAGAGACGGCTGGTGCGGGACTGCTCACGGCGATTGGAATTCTCCTGATGATAGGAGCTTGCGGAAAATCGGCGCAGATTCCTCTATATATTTGGCTGCCGGATGCGATGGAAGGTCCAACTCCGGTTTCGGCATTGATCCATGCTGCAACCATGGTGACCGCGGGTGTGTATATGGTCGCGCGCTCGCACGTGATTTTTGAACGGGCACCGATGGCGCTAACGGTCGTGGCGATCATCGGAACCCTCACTGCATTTTTCGCGGCAACCATTGGCATCGCGCAAACCGACATCAAGAAAGTTCTCGCCTACTCGACCGTCTCGCAACTCGGCTACATGTTCATGGCATGCGGGGTGGGCGCATTCTCGGCCGGTATCTTCCACCTGATGACGCATGCGTTCTTCAAAGGCCTGCTGTTCCTTGCGGCGGGCTCGGTGATTCACGCTGTCGGCGGCGAGCAGGACATGCGCAAGATGGGCGGGCTCAAGTCGTATATCCCGTGGACGTTCCTGACGATGGGCATCGCGACGCTGGCCATCTCCGGAATCCCGCCACTGGCGGGCTTTTGGAGCAAGGACGAAATTCTCTGGAAGGCTTACCAAGCCAGCTGGGTCTATTGGCTGATCGGACTGATTACCGCCTTCATTACGTCGTTCTACATGTTTCGATTGTTGTACATGACGTTCTTTGGCGACTACCGCGGAGCCCAGGTAGATGCGCACGGACACGGATCACATGGCCACAACGAGCATGGACACGGCGAACCGCACGAGAGCCCGATGGTCATGCTGGTGCCGCTCATGATCCTGGCGCTGCTTTCGCTGGTTGGCGGGCTGGTTGGGATCGGCAATCATTTCGAACATTTCCTGGCTCCGGTGTTTGGCCCGGGGGGTGTGGTGGCCGAAAGTGGAAGCGGGATTACCGAGAAGTTGCTGATGATCGTCTCGGTGCTCGTCGCCGCGTCGGGATGGTGGCTGGCCCACTTGCTGTACTGCGCGCGGCCTGAGCTTCCGCAGAAGATTGCCGATTCGCTCGGCGGGTTCTACGAGGCGGTCGTACATAAATACTACATCGACGAATTGTATGCTGCGCTGTTCGTCAAGCCCCTCATCGACGGTTCGACTCGCATCCTGTGGCAGGGAGTGGACCGCAAGATTATCGACGCGGCGGTGAATGACGCGGGCGATGGTGCGCGACACGTTTCCGACGAAGTGCGCCACATGCAGTCCGGCAACATTCGCTCGTATGCGGGCTGGATCGCGGCCGGATCTGCAGTCGTGATCGCTTTCATGATCTGGATGGGAGTGCGATGAGCACCGACAATCTCAGTTCCATCATCCTGACGCTGGTGACCTTTACTCCGCTGGCGGGTGCATTGCTGCTGATGTTTTTTCCCCGACGCGACCGGGATGTTCGGATTTTTGCGCTTGTTATCTCGCTTCTGACGTTCGTCCTCTCTTTACACCTGCCTGTTCACTTTCATCGCGTACAAACAGATTTTCAGTTTCAGATCGACAGGCAGTGGGTTTCGACTCCGAATATCCACTACCACATGGGGGTGGATGGAATCTCGTTGTGGCTGGTGGTGCTGACTACGTTTCTTACGCCACTGTGTGTGCTGATTTCCTGGAAGTCGATTCATGACCGGGTGAAGGAATTCTTCATCCTGCTGCTGATTCTGGAAACGGCGCTGATCGGTGTGTTCACTTCGCTTGATCTGTTCCTCTTTTACTTCTTCTGGGAAGCCACGCTGATACCGATGGCGCTGCTGATTGGAATTTTCGGCCACGAGCGGAAAGTTTATGCCGCGGTGAAGTTCTTCATGTACACCATGATCGGCTCGGTGTTTATGCTGGCGGCGATTCTGTGGCTTTACGCGCATACCGGCAGTTTTGACTTTGTGGTGATTCGCGACCAGATCATGAGCGGTGCTGTGCCGAAATTCCCGGCGGCTGCGCAGTGGCTCTTCCTCGGATTCTTTTTGGCGTTTGCGGTCAAGGTTCCACTCTTCCCTTTTCACACGTGGTTGCCGGATGCACATGTAGAGGCGCCGACGGCGGGGTCAGTGCTGCTGGCGGGCGTGCTGCTCAAAATGGGCACTTACGGGTTGTTGCGCTTCAACCTTGGATTGTTCCCCGAGCAGTCACGGAGCAACGCTCCGTGGGTGATGACGTTGGCCTTGATAGGGATCATCTATGGCGCGCTGGTAGCCATGGTCCAGCCCAACATGAAGAAGTTGATTGCGTATTCGTCGGTGAGCCATCTCGGATTTGTGGTGCTGGGAATCTTCAGCTTCACGCAGGCCGGACTGAATGGCGCGATGTTTGTGATGCTGGCACACGGAGTTTCTACGGGCGCATTATTCATGTTGGCAGGAATTCTGCACGAACGGCGTCATACCTATGAGATCAGCGAATTCGGCGGACTCGCTTCGCCCATGCCCGTGTATGCTGCGTCGTTTCTGGTGATCGTGCTGGCGTCGGCGGGACTGCCTTTGCTGAATGGATTCATTGGTGAATTTCTGGTGTTGAGCGGGGCATTCCAGGACAAGGCAATTTACGGGATACTCGGCGCCACTGGCATAATCTGGAGCGCGATCTATCTCCTCTGGATGTACCAGCGAGTCTTCTACGGCAAGGTTACGCACGCGGTGAACAATTCCTTGGGTGATCTTTCGGGATTAGAAAAATGGGCGGTGTGGCCGTGCGCCGCGGCAGCTCTGGTGATGGGAGTGGCTCCTATTATGTGGCTGGGAGCGATTGATCCGGCGGTTCAAGCGGCCCTCACACCGTTTGCACGAGTCGCGAGCAGGGTGGTGGGGCAATGATCTGCGGCGCGATGATCGGCGGGACAACGATCGCAAGCCTCGTCCTGGCCTATTCGCAGGCGCTGCCGCAGGGCGCGGATTACGTTCGCATCCTGCCAGAAATTGTTTTGTCGGTTTTTGGCATCATTGTGATGCTGCTGGAACCACTGCTCGACGAGAAAAAAGGGCAGAAGATTCTTGGCTTGATTGCGCTGGTGGGCGCGCTGGCGGGGATTGCAGCGACATGGTTCATGGCCCAGTCTCCAGGCGTGGCTTTCTGGAACATGGTGCAAGTGGACAGATTCAGCGTCTTCTTTCACGCTCTGGTGATTGCGATTACCGGAGTCGTCATCCTTAGTTCCTACGAATATATGGCCGTGCAGCGGATCCGCGCGGGAGAATACTACGCGCTGATTCTTTTCGGTGCTGTCGGCATGGCGCTGATGTCGTCGGCGGTCGAACTCGTTCTGATTTTCATCGCCCTTGAGATTTCGTCCATCTCGTCTTATGTGCTGACGGGATTCCGGCGGCACGAGGCTGCCAGCGCGGAAGCGTCGTTGAAATACTTTCTGCTGGGCTCATTCGCCACAGCGTTTTTTCTGTATGGAGTAGCGATGATGTTTGGCGCTACGGGCTCGACGAATATTGATCCGGTCAGCAGAACGTTACAGACTGCTCCAGTTCCGTTGCTGGCGTTCGTAGCAGTGGCGCTCATGTTTGTGGGTTTGGGTTTCAAAGTGGCAGCGGCGCCGTTCCACGTATGGACCCCCGACGTGTATGAAGGAGCGCCGGCGCCGATTGTGGGGTTGATGTCGACGGCGCCCAAGGCCGCGGCTTTTGCAGTTTTGTTGCGCATCGTTTTCGTGATCAATGTGCCGGGAACAGTCTGGCTAGTTTGGGTTGCGGCGGCGCTCTCCATGACTTTGGGCAACGTGGGTGCGTTGGTGCAAAACAACGTGAAGCGACTGCTGGCCTACTCCTCGATCGCCCACGCAGGCTATTTGCTGGTTGCATTCGCAGCCGCGCCAATCTTAGGGATTTCGGCAGCCATGTTCTACACCGCAGCCTACGCTGCTATGAACCTGGGCGCTTTTGCAGTGGTCGGCCATTTTGCCAACGCGGGCGAACGCTATGTGACCTTAGAGGACTATGAAGGCTTGGGGCGGAGTTCCCCACTGCTGGCGGCGACGCTCACCATTTTCCTTCTGTCTCTGATCGGCATCCCGATGACCGGGGGCTTTTTTGCGAAGTTCTATGTGTTCAGCGCAGCGGTGAAAGCCAACTTGATCTGGCTGACGATCATCGGCGTGCTTAACAGCGGCATCGGCGCTTATTACTACTTGCGCATTATCGTGATGATGTACATGCGCGAGTCCCGGAAGGCGGTTCCGGTAACGCCCGTTCCCTTTGCGCTCCGTCTGGCGCTGGTCTGCTGTATCGGCGCGACTATCTATCTTGGATTATTTCCTGGCCGCGTCCTGCAGTATGCGCAGGACTCAGCGCAGGAACTCGTGCAGCATTCTCGGCCCGAAACTCCCTTATCCGCGCCTGTTTCAGCGCTTCGCGAACCTCTGTAGCGAAAAGTGGATTTTGTGAAAATCGCGAATACTAGTGTTTGACAAGCGTCCCAACCTGCGGCATCATGGGTCCAACGGTTTTCGTTCTTCCCTCGTGGGATAACTTATCGGAGTGGAGGGGAAAGCATGTCCGAGTTTATGCGCAGATTATGGTTGGAAGATTCGGGGCAAGATATCGCCGAATATGCGGTTATGCTGGCGGTGATCCTGGTTCTCGTTGTGGGAACGATACGCCTGATCGGGTCCAACGCTAATAATGTGTTTTCGAACGCGGCCAGTTCGATTCAATAATTAAGGACGGTTGCGCGGCGGCAGCGACGTGGGATAATAATGCGGGAACCTCTCTTTATGGCGCGATTTACCTCGTTTACCGGGCAGTTTCGCTACGACTGGTTTACCAGAGTGGCGGCTGCGGCGGAACTTGCGGGGAGATCGAATCAGCCGTGATCGACTAGATTCAAGCAAGTTCAGTCAAAGGCCGCGATCCAAGATCGCGGCCTTTGCGTTTGCAACGGGAACTCAGGAGGGTTGGCAATGATCGTCAATATGTCGGAGAAAGCGACCGAGCAGGAGATCGGACACGTGATCGAGCGCATTCGTGAAGCGGGCTACCAGCCTCACGTTACGCGTGGAGTGGAGCGGACCATCGTGGCCGCGGTCGGAAATGGACGGCGACACGAAATCGAAGCCCTGCAGGTGGCGCCGGGCGTGGAGAATGTGGTGGCCATTGCGCAGCCGTTCAAGTTGGTCAGCCGGCAGGTTAAGCCGGAGCGATCGGTAGTGAATGTGGGTGGGGTCGCCATTGGTGGACCCGGAGTTGTGATCATTGCCGGACCATGCTCGGTGGAATCTCGCGAACAGTTGCTGGACACGGCGCATGCCGTAAAGCGCGCCGGCGCCACGATGCTGCGTGGCGGAGCTTACAAACCGCGGACCTCTCCCTATGACTTTCAGGGGCTCGGACTGGAGGCGCTGAAGATCCTGCGAGAAGCCCGCGAGCAGTCCGGGCTGCCGGTGGTCACGGAAGTGATGAGCACAGAAGATGTAGAAATCATCTGCGAACATGTCGACATGCTGCAGGTGGGAGCCCGCAACATGCAAAACTTCGCGCTCTTGCGGCGGCTGGCAACCGTCAACAAGCCGGTGCTGCTGAAGCGTGGGCCATCGGCAACCGTAAAAGAATGGTTGTTAGCCGCAGAGTACTTATTGTCGGGAGGAAACAGTCAAGTGGTGCTTTGCGAGCGTGGCATCAAAACTTTCGAAACGGAGATGCGCAATACGTTTGATCTCGCCGCCGTGGCGCTGGCGCGTGATCTTTCTCATTTGCCGGTGATCGCCGATCCTTCTCACGGCACTGGTAAGCAAAGTTTAATTGCAGCGGTCTCGCGCGCGGCGGTCGCGGTAGGAGCCGATGGATTGATCATTGAAGTACATCCGTGTCCGGAGCGGGCGCTGTCGGATGGGGCGCAGTCCCTCGATTTTGCTGGATTCGAGAAGGTGATGAAGGCCATCGCAGAGCCACTGCGTCGAGCCGCAGTGGTCGCGGATATGGCTCGGGCATAAGCAGAAACGTCAGTGCGCGGGATTAGCTTTTGGAAGTTTGATTCGCATGGCGGGATCGCCAAGCAAATTATACGTTTTGCGCACGGCGAGATTGGAGATGCCTGACTTCGCCTTGAGGATCGCGTCTCCCAGAGCCGGATGCGACGAACTCATCGCGCCTTGCACGATCAGTTTGTCGAGAATGGTCTGCGGCGGGGCCTGGTTCAGGCCGCTCGAGGCCAGGACGGCCACAGCGCCTCCGTTGGGGGCCAGCATCAGCGCAACGGCCAACGGTTCTTCGTAAACATCCTGGAAGAATCCATTGAGGCAGTCCATGATGAGGAATACCGGCAATGAAGTCCCGTTGGTCAGAGAGCTCGCGGCGGTGCTGTCGAAAAGGTCGTCGCCGGACCACTCGTCCTCGGAGCCGTGTCCCGCATAATTCACCAGCAATTGCCCTGAATTGATGGCGGTAAGAATTGCTTGCCGCGCATCCGGCGGGCTCGTCGAGGTGGCGAAGACATCCGTTACCTGCATGGTTGAAGGCAGCTGAGCCTGGACCACCTGACTGTCCTTTGTAAAGTTCTCGGTATCGTTTACATCAGCTACCATCAGCGCCTGCGAGGTCCACGCGCCGTTCGTGGATTGGCCCTCATAAGCGGCTATCCTTTCCGCCACGAGTTTGGCTTCGGCTGCCGTGCTCACGGGCAAACGTCCGGTTGCAATGGTCGGCATGCCACTGTCGTTGAAGTCAGAGAACCAGTCATCGGATGCCGTCATGAGGCCCGTCGTTGGAATGATTTTCGTGGGCACGAAGTCCAAGTGGCCGAAGCCGAGATAATTGCGGGGATCAAGCGAGGCTCGACCGTTCAGCAAGAGATATCGCGGCGCGGTGTGCCACGCTTTGACCGCCGTTTGCAAAAAGTCGCGGATGGCCTGAGGACTGTGCTCGCCGAAGTTAAACTCGTCATAGAGATCATCGACCAACACAACTGCGGATGATTTTCCCTGCGCCTTGTGAGCGCGCAGCAGCGGCTCCAGAGCGCCTGCGAAGGCCTCCGCTGACACCATCACAATTTCGCTGCCGGGTTGCGCGATGTGCCACCGCGAGGGATGGTTCTTACGAATCCCTGCCGCCGACGCGATGCGGTCATCGGCCACAGCCATAAGCGTGTGCAGCGCGGGGGCCGAGGGATTGGTTGTGGACCATGGCACTTGAACTTCGACCGCGTAGTCTGTCTTCGAGGCCGCATCCGGCGTGACTTGACCACTAAGTTCCACCGGCTGATCCGGATTTGTGATGTCGAGGACGACCACTGTACCTTGAGTGAAACCCGTCACTTTCAGTTCATCCCCGGGGCGGCCGGTGAACGTCAAGGCATTAGAGTCGGCCGCGTAGGAGTGCGGATAAGTAATCTGGATCGACTGCAGCAGGCTGACATCGTATTCCCCATCTTGCGCCGTCAGCGTGACGGTGTTCGCACCGTTCTGCAAAAGGCCGGGCGGAACGTCAACAGTGAATTTTCCTTTGGCTTGACCGGTGAAGGTCAGATCGCCCAGCGTGGTGCCGTTCAGAGCAATGGTAACGTCGTGTGGGATCGCGAGAATTATGCCCTGCAGAATCAATTGCAAACGCACCTGCTGGGTCGAGGTGGTGTCGAGGTGGTTCACCTGAATCGTCTCGTCGATCGCAGTGGAAGAAACGAGCGGCCCGAAGAAATTGTTGCCCTGAGAGGTAGTCAACGCCGAAAAGTATGTTGTACGCGGCGTCAGTTCAACCGTGAACGGAAAGCTTGCGGGAGGCTGATTCGAACCGACGGAGAGCGGTAAACGGGGAATCCGCGCGCCGTGCGATTCTTCCGCCGCGAGCCAGTAGACTCTGGTGCCGGAGTATTGCGTATCGATTCCGGTGCCGTAGAAATAAATTGCAGCCTGAGGACCGAAACCTCCAGGGCCGGCGGAGGCGCCGGTGATCTGTATCGGCTGCTCGATGGCCTCGGCGTAAAGGTGCAGGAATGCTGGATCCACATTCGCGTCCAACCCAGCTTGGATCAGTTGCGGCTGCGTTACGCAGTACCAGCCTTCGTGCTTCACGAATATTCTTACGGCGGGATGTCCGGCGAGTTCGAACTGCTTCTGCTGCTGGGCAACTGTCGGAAGAGTATCGGGCAAAACATTCTCAACGGGGTGGCTCACGCCGGGCTGTGCCTGGTTCAGTTGATTCACAGTGACCGCTGAAGTGGGGTCGCTGGCAAGCTGAGCGTTGGTGGAGGCCGCGGGAGAAACTGGGCCGTGGAGTATGCGAGTACCGTTCACATCCACATCTTCCAGCCAGTAAGGGCCGCTGCCGGCGTTTGCGGACGAATCGATCCAGCTATAAGTCTTGCCAGAATGTTTGGGCAGCGCCCCGCTCATCAGCAGGGCCGATCCCGCGATCAGTGAAGAATTCAAAGAAATGCGCTCGCCGCCCTGTTCGCGGTAGACGTTGAATCCGAGGTTGCGCGCTTCGGCACCTGTCTTCCAGAGAAGTACAACACGGTCTGCCCCAGTCTTGTCCTTGCCGCGCTGGGCTGAGAAAAACTCCAATTTGATATTTGTCGGAGCCGTGATGGTTTCAACCTGAGTGGAGGTGTTGGGTGTAGTCATCTGGTCCGCAGTCACGCTGGCTGTGTTGGACGCGATCCCCGGCGCTCCCGCGAGCGTGAGAATGGTGACTGTGGCCGTGCCGGGGTTGGCCATCGTTCCCAGCAAGCATGTAACGGTGCCGCCCGCTTCCGAACATGTGCCCGCCGTGGTATTGACGGCGAGATAGGTAACGTTCGTTGGCAACGGGTCGGTTACGGTCACGTTCGTCGCGTTGGCGGGACCGTTATTCGTCACCAGGAGGGTGTATGTCAGGGTGTCGCCGTCGGCCACGGTGGGACTCGGTGTGGCTGTCTTCACGATGGTCACATTCGCGCTGTTGGCGTTGGCCACAACAACCATAGCGGTCGCGGTGTTGCTGGTGAGGTTTGGAACGATGTTGGTGGCGGTGGCCGTGGCGGTTTCGGCAATGTTTGTTCCGGAAGCGGTGCTGGCATTCACTTGCAGCACGAGAGTGAAGTTGGCTGTGGCATTTAGAGCGAGAGTGGTGGCTGTGCAGGTGATCGTACCTGCGGCTCCGACAGCGGGATTGGTGCACGTCCAGCCCGCCGGAGCCGTGATGGACTGGAAGTTAGTATTCGGCGGTGTGGTTTGAGTAAAGCTGGGAGATGCTGCAGCCAATGGTCCATTGTTGGTGACGCTCTGCGTATAAGTGACGATGCTACCCGCGGCAACGGAAGTTGGCACCGCAGAGTTCGTGGTGATCAGATCGGCTTGAGTCGCGGTCGCAACGACGTCCGCTGCAATCGCGCTGTTGTTGGCTGGGTTCGGATCGGTCGTTGAGGAATTCGCAGTTGCGATGTCATTGATTGCCGTCCCGGCCGCAGTCCCCGCATCTACCTTCACAACAACCGGGAAACTGGCTGTTCCTGGCGCGAAGCTGGGATTCGTGCAGGTGATTGTGCCTGTGGTGCCGGCCATCGGAAGGATGCAAGACCATCCGCTCGGGAGCGGCGTTAACTGCACGAACGTCGTATTGGGCGGCGTGCTTTCGGTGAACCTCGCAGCAGTCGCTGTGCTTGGCCCGCCATTAGTTACAACTTGTGTGTAGCTAATGTCGGCGCCGGCCAGCACTGGAACCGGGCTGGCAGCATTAGTGACCGATAAGTCAGCCGAGTCCGCAACCTGCACGCTGGCTGACGCGCTGTTGTTGCCGGGGTTAGGGTCGCTGGTGGTTGAGGAGACTGAGTCGGTTTGAGTGATAGTGGATCCGGAAGTGACGTTCGTGCTTACCGTCACCGCGAATGTGAAGTTCGCGGTGGAGACAGCGAAGGTTGCGATGGTGCAGGTGAGCGTCCCTACCGAGCAGGTCCAGCCGGCGGGACCGCTTAGCGACACCGCTGTTGTATTAGCCGGAAGGGTTTCCGTGAACGTAACGGTGCTCGCGCTGGCGGGACCACCGTTGGTTACGGTCTGCGTGTAGGTGATGTTGCTACCGGCCGACACCGGGTTCGGGCTGGCTGTGTTTGTAACACTCAAATCTGCTTGCCCCGCCCCCGCTACCCCAATTGTGACCGTGGCTGAATTGTTGTTGTTATTCGTGTCACTGGTAGAGGTGGCAACTGTCGCTGTGTCGGTGATGATGGTTCCCGCCGCCGTGCCTGCAGTCACAGTCACCACCACGGGGAAGGTACTGGTCGAGCCCGGCGCCACGCTGGGATTCGTACAACTGATGGATCCGGTGGTGGTACAAGTCCATCCCGCAGGTACGGGGGCAAGAGAGAAGAATGTCGTGTTGGCCGGAATCGCTTCCGTGAACGTGTCTGTGCTGCAGTTGCTGGGGCCAGTGTTGGTCACAACCTGGGTGTAAGTGATATGGCTGCCCGCCGCTACCGGGCTGGGTGTGCCACTGTTGGTTACGGCCAGGTCGCAAGCTGTGGTGACGGGAGTATTGATGGTCGTGCTGTTGTTAGCCGAGTTGGGATCGCTTGTCGTGGAAGAAACCGAGGAGTTTGCCGTGATCGAAGCGACGGTGACACTTGGAGCCAGGTTCACAACGACGATGATGTTCGCCGACGCACCCAAGGCCAAGGTCGGGTCGCTGCAGGTGACGTTGCCCGTCCCGCCTACGGCCGGGGCTGTGCAGGTCCAACCAGTGGGAGCAGAGGCGGAGACGAACGTAGTATTGTTGGGCACCGCTTCCAGAAAGCTGACGGCAGAAGCTGGCCCGGGACCATTGTTCGTCACCGTTTGTAAGTAGGTGATGTTATTCCCGGGGTAGACGGTGAGAGGCGTGGCCGATGTGCTCAGCGCAACGTCGGCCTGCGCTGAGGAAGATGCGACTACGTCGGTGGCCGTGGCGGAATTGGCGCCGAAGGCTTGGTTCGTGGCAGTCACGGTCGCTGTATCGGTGATGATTGTGCCGCTTGCCAGGCCGGTGTTCGCCTTGTAGACCACGGTGAAGGTGCCGGAGGAACCCGCTGCCACGCTGGCGTTGGTGCAGACCGTGGGGAAACCTGTGCAGGTCCAACCCGTCGCACCCGTGATCGAAACAAATGTAGTATTCAGCGGCGTTGCTTCGGTGAAGGTGCCGGAGGAACCCGCTGCCACGCTGGCGTTGGTGCAGACCGTGGGGAAACCTGTGCAGGTCCAACCCGTCGCACCCGTGATCGAAACAAATGTAGTATTCGGCGGCGTTGCTTCGGTAAAGGTTGCAGCGGTAGCTGCTGCCGTCCCGGTGTTGGTGACGACCTGCGTGTAAGCAATATTGTTACCGGTCACGACTGGATTCGGTGAGGCAACGTTGGTGACGGATAACTGCGCTCCCGTAGTCGTCCCAACGACGGTGGAAGCGGAGGCTGTGTTGTTCGCAGAATTCGGATCAGTCACTGAGGAGCTAACGGTGACGGTATCCGTTATCACGGTGCCATTCGCCGTCCCGGCCGTGACCTTCGTGATCAGGCTAAAAGTGGCGGCGGTGCTGCCGGCCATATTCAAGTCGTTACAAACGACGTTGCCGGTCCCACCAACGGGCGGCGTAGTGCAGCTCCAGTTGGCGGGCGCGGCAATGGAAACAAATGTGGTGTTCGCGGGAATAGCCTCAACCAACGACGCGTTGTCCGCGGCGCTGGGACCGTTATTGGTGACGATTTGGGTGTAAGCGATGTTGCTGCCGGCTGCGACTGGATCCGGAGCGGCGGTGTTGGTCACGCTGAGATCTGCGCTGGAGGACACATTGGCTACATCGGTATAGCTGTCGTTCGACAGATTGATTTCGCCGCCGCCACCCACGATGGCAGTGTTCGTTTCGGTGGAGGGAGCGGTCTGCGCGACATTGGCGTTGATAGTAATCGATGGGTAAAAACTATTCGCCGCCAAGACCATCGAATTGACGCAGCTGACGGTTTGCGATGCGATGGAGCAAGTCCATCCGGTCCCGGTGGCACTCGTGGGAGTAAGACCCAAGGGCAGCGTATCGTTCACCGTTACCGTGCCGCTGGTGGAACCGTACGGACTCAGGTTCTCGACAGGGATGGTGTAGGTGGCGGTTGAACCGCGAGTGAGTGTACCCGGGGCATGGCTCTTGGTGAGCGTCATGTCGGGAGTGCACTGTGCGCCAGACTGCGTACCGGAAGTTTGAGATATTGACGCGTTCGTAACGCTGGTGCCCGCGGCGCCGGGGGTTGATCCGTAGGACACTCCGGGATCTTCGGTCAGGCCGTTCGTTCCGCCACTTACGCTGATACTCGCCGGACTGCCGGAAACCAGAACCACTCCACCGCCACCGCCACCGCCGGGGCCGTGACGGTTTCCGAGAGTGAAGGGTTCCGAAGCCCAGGCGTCGCCACCGTTGCCACCGTTCGCTTGCAGCGTTAGGCCGCTCTCCCCGCCGTTTGCCGAAAGAACAACGATGCTGCCACCTGCTCCGCCGCCGCCGCCCGCATCGTTGGCCGTGCCGTTGTAAGCGTTTATTCCGTTGGCGGTGAGGATTGCCGCGCCGCTGAGCGCGTAGGTGCGAATGATGATGATGCCGCCACCGGTAGCGCCCCCACTGGCCTGATTGTCGCCATCAGAATTGTTGCGCGTTCCCGCACCACCTCCGCCACCCATCGCGACGCGATTGATGGTCGCGGGGAAAGCAGTGCCACCTTCGCCGCCTACGCTCAGATTAGTATTCCACGAGTCGCCGCCAAAACCTCCAGCGCCACCGTTAGCGCCGCCACCGCCGCCGGCGTTTTGGTCATTAGCCGCGGGGTCAGCATCGGTGCCTCCTCCGCCGGCGTTGCCCGGAGCTCCGCGGGCCATGCTGCCGTCAGTTCCCGCGGTACCACTCGGATAACTGCTATTCCCAGCCGCAAAACTGGCACCGGACTCAACCCAAAACGGAGTACCCGCGATTCCTTCGCCCTTCGCAGCGTCATAACCGGCCTCCCCGCCCACGGCTCCGGTGTACGTGGCCGGAGCGGGTTGACGATAATCTGTGTTGGCGCCGCCTCCGCCCGTTAATTGCATTCCCGCTCCGCCGCGGAAGCCTAGACCACTTACCGAGACGGTGGCTCCGTTTAGAGTCAGCGTACTCGAAGTATCTAAGGCCAAAACCCCGCCCGTGGAACCATTCCAGGCTAGCGCCGTGGGTGGCGAACCCGAACTGAAGGAAGCAGTCGTGTATTGCGGCACCACAATCACCTGGTAAGTGCTCTGGCCCGCAGTTGCTGAGGCCGTGGCGTGGTGATAAGCGAAAACCAATCCGCCGCCCAGGCCTGCTCCGGAAATGATTACTGAGCCACCTGTTGTACCCACTGCGCTTTGCGCGGTAACGAACTCGTACTCGCCGGCGCTATTCAGAGAGGTAAATCCCTGGCCTGTGTATCCATTCCCATACGCGACGGTGTTCGAGTCGTTGATGCTGGCATCCTGCATCTGGATGACCAGCAAAAGATTTCCGGCGGCGATTGCGTTACCAGCGCCGGTCGCGGCACCCACAGTGATGGAGGTGGCTCCCGCGGCCACGTTGGCTGCCCCCGGGTAGTACGTGTTTAAGACGCCAGTGAGATTATTTCCGGCCGCAGCCTGCGAGGTGGTACCGCAGGCAATTGACTGCACTGTAGCAACCGCTACGTAGGTGTTGTTGCCGGTGTTCGGATCTGGCGGTGTTCCGGAATCTGTTACGGTCGCGGTGTTGGTATATGACCCTGAGGCGGTGGCGGTTTCAACGACTGTTACAGTAGCGTTTGTCCCACTCGCCAGCGTGCCTATGGTACACGTGATGGGGTTGGTAGTGGTGACGCACGTGCCCACGCTTGGAATGGCTGAGACCAGTGTCATGCCCGCGGCGAGAGTGTCGTTCAGCGTGACGGCGTTGGCTGCGGATGTTCCATTATTGAAGACTGTGATGTTGTAGGTTGTATTCGATCCCAGAAAAACCGCGCTGCCGACGCTGGTCGTGACTCCGATATCGGCCGCTGTGGGATTGATGGATACGGCTCCCAACGACCAATTGGAAGTGCCGCTGAATGTCTCCGAGAGTGGAACGCTGGGTGCGCCGGTGCGGCTGCTACCCGTGGCTCGCACGCCAGGATTTGTGCTGTTCTGACTTAACACATTCCACCGCTGCGTCTGAGGACCAGGTACGGTGACCGTCTGGGTTCCATCTGTGGCCAGCGTGTCCAGAATCATGCCGTTGACCACGCTGGGCACATTCAGTTGCGAGTAGGTACCCGCAGCGCCATCGGCTGACACGAAGGTTCCGAGGGGCGCGGTCTGATCCACTCCCGTGAATGTGGTCGCGCCAGCAACTACACCCTCGGTCACTGCCGTGGGGATGTCCACCGACACCACAATTGGAAGATTCGTGCCGGACGCTGGGGCCAGCAGGTACCACATCTCCACTCGGCGCGTGCCACCGGCATCGTTCTGCGCCCCGACGAAACTCAGCGCCGTGCCGCTGTAGGTCACACCCGTGACGTCAGTTGTGGGTGCATTCGTAATGTTGATCGAAACGCCCACAATGAGGACACGGTTCGCCGTGGCGGTAGTGGTGTGGGTAAAGGTAAGGGTTTCGGTGCCGGCTCCCGCCAAGTTTGCCGAACTGGAGCTAGCAGAATCGACTGCGACCTGGCCTCTGGCATATGACGTTGCCAGCATAAGGAACAAGACGATCAGTGCACCGAGAGTGGGCCGCACCTGCTTGCGCACCGCAGCTTGGGAAGTCGCTCGCGCCGGCGGGGCGACGCCTGCCATCTCCAAGAGTTTTCCGAGAACACGCTGTCCCTCCGCCGCTGCTTGCAGCAATTTGCCGCTGATTCCTTTTAGTTTCGTGCGCACAAGTTTTCTGCCCAACCTCACCTCTTTGGCGACGACAATGCCGAGAATCTGGTCGCCGCGCAACGGAGGGTCGTTTTGCTGTCCGCCGTCGCCTCGGGTAATAAACAAATTCTTAGAATGATTGGTAATCACTAGGCGGTGGACGCGGAAGCCGCCATGGCCTTTCGTAAGTACAATATCGCCCTTTCGTAATTTGCTCACCATTATCGGAGTAACGTAGACAACCTGCCCGTCGCGAATGATTGGGGACATACTCGCGCCGCGCGCTTCGAACCGCATGCTCAACCCGTTTTTCAGTAGTTCGCGGCTGAGAGCCTCGAACCTTTCTGAATCCGACTCGCTGTTAGTCATTGAAGTGAAGAATTCTGTCTACGGCGCGTTCGTCGGGCTCGAAAGAATAGCGGTAGCAAGGGACGGAATCAGCTACTCGTTCCAGAAAGCTTAGGGCGGAGTCGACGTACTCGTGCCGGTGAAACGGCACGAAGCTGCGCGCGAAGAGTTCCGCGACCATCTGGCTGCGGGTCAGGCGCGTGAGCACGTTGCCGTGTCCATGCTCAAGAACGAAGACACGTTGCAGCGGAGCGCGCTGCGGCAAAGCAAACGCGGCCTCGCCATGCCACGGCGTGCCGTACATGAAAATCTGGGTCGCATCTTTGCGTAGCTTCTCTTCAAGAACTTTGTCCTCGCGCACAATGATCCGGTCGTCGCTCAGAATCTCCACGTTGTCGAGCGAGGTCCAAAGCCGCGCTGTCGTACTTTTGCCCGCTCCGGAATGTCCGACAAACAAGTTGTTTGCGCCATCTGGCCCGACGATGCCAACTCCGTGCAGCTCAATCGCTTTTTCTTGCGTGAGGCGGTGCATGATCAGGAGCTCATCCAGTGGATACTCCAGAGGAGCTACCGCCGACCGGGAACGCGCAAAAGACTCCTCGCTCATCTGGAGTGTCGCCTGACAAAATACGCTGTCGACGAGAAGCCTCTTATAGGGCTGTTTGCCAAAGACGGGACTACCGAAGTCGAAGCGGAGTTCGGCATCGCTCTCGTACAACCGCCAAGTTGCTCCGGAATCGAAAAGAGGCATTCGCGCAGAAGAAGAAAGTCTGTTTGTCCATTCGATTTGGATACTAATATCGAGAGTGCCGGTTTGGACCCGAAAGGGCTGCAAAGAAGGAGCCAAAACAACATCGTTACTGCATTCGCTGGCAACCCCCACCGACACTCCGCCCACGCGGAAGCAATTGCTATGTGCGGCGCCTAAACCTCTAAGAGATTTCGGGATTGCGTGACCAGAATCCACTCTCATCCTCGTCCTAACCTGGACATTCACGGGAACCTTACGATCCGAGGGTCATGCAAAAGAGTGCGGCGCAGCTATTATTACCTGGACCGGTCGTGCCTGAGATCTTGCAATTTCCCAAAACAGCCTCCTCCGGGCGGAGACTGATCGCGGTCAATTGCGGTGGTTCATAGGACCTCTTTTTGTCGGGTTCGTCTAGTTCGTGATTCATTCGGTACCCAATCTTCGCCACGGAGTCAGTGGCCGCAGCAGCTTTCGCAGCCCCCGGCCACGTTCGCATTGTTCAAAATCTGAAAGGCTTGCTGCGGTCCCGTCCAGCTGTCTACATCAATTTCCTTGCTCCGAATCCGTCGCGTCGACTCCTGCAATGCGTCATATTCACTTCCGCCGGCACAGAATTCACACTCTCCATGGGCCGGAATCTCAACTCCGATCGCCGTTGCCCGCAGGTGCGCTACGTTGCAAAGAAAGGCCACCGGACTCTCACGGTCTCCGTTTTCCATCTCGCCGTTCGCCGGACACATTCCGCAGAGCGATTGAATGCGGCACTCCATGCACTTTGTCACTCGCGCGCGTTTACGCGTTCGCACTTCGTACAGGGAATGCTCCCATGCCGGTTTAAGACCGGACTGCCGAATGTCGAATGTCTCTTGCTGCGAGATCACGCAAATGCCCATTCCTCCGTAAGCATTGATGGAGAATCCGTTCATCCCACCGCCGCAGAAATACACGGTGTCGTTCTGCGCCAGATTCGGTGGATTCTCCAAATCGCGCTTCGCCAGCCTGCGGTACTCACTCGCGCCTTTCGGGGCGTGCAGATCGAGCGCGACAACTTCTTCGGGCGTAAGCCGCACCGCCAGAGGACTCTGCGAGCAGTCAATCCTCGGATTGATTTGGCCGTCCATCTTGAACTCGACACCTAACTCCTCTTCCGCAAACCGCCGCATCGCAGTGATTTCATGCTTGTTAATGCTGGTGGCAACCGTTTTCAACTTAAGCGGCAATCCTCGGTCGCGCAGCAGCTTGATTCCGCGCAGGCATCGGTCGTAAGAGCCCGGGATTGCGGTCAGCGCTTCATAGGTTTCCCGCGTGCGGCCATACAAAGTAATCTCGATGGCGAAGGGCGGCCACTCCAGGAGATAGTCTGCAATCTTTTCCGTGATGAGCGTGCCGTTGGTGAAGAGGGTGATGAGGAAACCCTTCTTTTTGGCGTAGGTGTAAATCTCGAGGAAATCCTTGCGGGCGAAAATTTCGCCGCCGGTATAGAGAAGCCAGAAGCAGCCCATGTCGACCAACTCATCGAGCATGCGGAAGTGCTCTACCGTGGTCATTTCATGGCTGCGAGCGTCCTGATCGCCCATGGGAAGATTGTTGTAGCAGTGCTGGCACTCCAGCGGACAACGCCGCGTCACTTCAATGGAAACCTGCGTTGGCGCTCGCTGGCCAGATTGCCGACGGTGCAGGTCTGCGCTGAACGCTCCGTAACTCAGTTGCTCCATGGTTCCCCTGATGTGTGCGAGTGGCGTGCGTCCGCGGGCGTCATCAATGCGAACCTGCCGACTGCAGTTCCCCTCGCTCCGTTGAATCCATGGCAGGCATCGAGACTTGCTGGCAAACCTCCTTGCGAACTTCGACCAGCCCCGCCGACAGCGTGTCACTTAAGAATTGCTTCACATCCCGCTCTGCCTGCTCGTATCCGACGGCATATACCTGCTGCACAGCACCGATCAGTTCGGCGAGGCCCTTGGGAGATTCCATTGACTGCCAGATCAAAGATCCGGTTTCATTGAAACTGTAGATCGACGCAAGATCTCCAACCTTGCCGCGCACCGGAACGATTAAAGTTTCTCCGGCTACGCGGCGTGAGACGACCGCTTGTGAGCGAACGAAAACCTGCTCCAGATGCGGCCCGCATTGGTCTTTGACGAATTCCGCTTTTCGTAACAAAGTTGTGCTCATAGCTTTCGATTACCGCAGAACCGTGGGCATAAAGCAATTGCGCCGACGGGCAGAGGTATCGCACTAGTTATCGCCTTCGGAGAGTCTCCGGAATTCTTTTTCCCTAACGAGAGGCATCCTGATCATGCGCCTCACGCTGCCCTCGCCTTTGGCAGTGGCGCAATGACTCCAAAGCAGGGGGTGCTGGCATCGCGGCGTCATGTTGTTTGAAATAGCGGCGAGGAACTGCCGGCGATATATAACGACGCTCGCTAATCCGGATATCGTGGAGAAGCGTCAGCGAAATGGTTCAGGGAAAAGAGGGCGTCGCAGTAAAAGATGGTCCGGATGTGAAACAGTTTGGCCGAGTGGACTGAGCGACTAGCTGCAAGGGCCTCTCTTGTGGTTAAAGCCTAGTGTGGACCTTGCCCGAGCGGCTCACATCATGCGCTTTGGCTCCAGTTCCCGGTTCACTACCAGTTCGGGATGAAGGCGTCTGAATGTTTCGGCCACGTGACAATTCCAGCAAACCGGCTGATGGGTGGAAAACACCTCGGGCAGTTGCTCGGGACGCAGTTCTCTCCACTCGACTGTCTTGCGATCTGGGCTGAGTAGTGCTGGCGCGTGGTCTAAGTGGTGAAGGTTGCCGAACGCCTTGTGACAGAACACGCACTGCTTGCCTTCGTACCACTTCGAAACGATATTCCAGACCAGGCAGTTCTCAGGATTCACTTCGATTTGCTGCAGGCATTCCTGGCCGCAATTCTGCCGCTCGGGCCAACGAGAGCATTGCGTCAGGCGCAGCGTAGGCTCGGAGAGAAACGCGCCGACGGCAGCTTCCCCAGCCGCTACATCAACGGCCGCAGCTTTGTGGGTCTCCGGGCAGGTGATGAGGCGCTTGCCCCGGTATCCAAAATAAGCTCGCACGGCCGGGATTGCGCGGAATACGAACAATCCCACCGCCAGTGTAACAACGACAATGGCGACCAAAATTGTTCCTGTCATACGTCACCTCGCGAGACCACATGCTCAATAAAAGCTCTCTCGACCAGCCTGGGCTGCTTCTCAACTTCAGTCTTCCACGGTTACCGGCTCCGCATGCTCTGTCGCATGCCGGAGCTGAAGATAGGATTCATTTTCCTGGGCGTCGACGACGGCGATCGCGGCGACGTCCACAATTTCCTCAACCTGAGCGCCACGGTGCAAGACGTGCACTGGACGGCTCATTCCCATGAGGATCGGACCAAGGGTTTCACACCCGCCGATCTTTGCCACCAGCTTGCAGGCAATATTGGCCGAGGCAAGGTCGGGGAAGATCAGGACGTTGGCGCCGCCCTTCAGGGCGCTGAACGGGTACGACTGCTCAATGATTTCCGGCGATAGCGCGTCGTCGGCCATGATTTCTCCGTCGACGATGAGGGTTGGATCGGCAAAGTGCAACAACTCTACCGCTTTACGAACCTTGGTGCAGATAGGATGGTCCACGCTGCCGAAGCTGGAGAACGACAGCATAGCGACCCGCGGATGAACATCGAAACGTCGCGCGGTGTGCGCGGTGCACAATGCGATTTCCACCAGGTCTTCTGCGGTCGGCTCGATGTTCACGCTGGCGTCGGCCATAAACAGAACGTCGCCCTTGCGCGTGATCAGGAGATAGCAGCCGGAAACGCGGTGGAAGCCTTCGCGCATGCGCACAATTTGCAATGCCGGACGAATGGTATCGGAAAAATGTTGAGTTACTCCGGAGACCAGTGCGTCGGCATCTCCCATGTGGACCATCATCGAACCGAAAACGTTCCGATCGTTGATGAGTGTGCGTGCCTCATTCAGGGTTACGCCCCGGCGCTGCCGAATGCGGAACAGTTCCTGAATGTAGGATTCGCGCAGTTCCGATACCGCCGGATTAACAATCTTCATGCCCTCGAGGCTCAGGCCCAGTTCGTGAGCCCGGGCTTGAACCACGGTGAGGTCGCCCAGCAGAATCGGCTTGGCGATCTTTTCCTCGACCAGAGAATGGCAGGCCCGGAGGATCTTTTCGTTTTCGCCTTCCGGGAACACGACCTGCTTGGGATGGGCCTGCGCCTTGTGGATCATGGTGCGCGCAACTTCGTGAGCCTTGCCCAGCCTGCTCTCCAATTGCTCGCGATAAGTGGCAATATCGATGGGTTCCTGCGCCACCCCGGTGCGGATCGCGGCCTCGGCCACGGCGGAGGCCTCCCACACCAGCACGCGCGGATCGAACAGCGTCGGAATCAGGTACTCGCGGCCAAAGCTCAGCCTTTCCACGCCGTAAGCGCGGCAGACTGAATCCGGAACATCTTCTTTGGCCAGCGCAGCCAGAGCCCGCGTAGCCGCCAGCTTCATCTCTTCGTTGATGGCGGTGGCACGCACATCCAACGCGCCGCGGAAAATGAAGGGGAAACCGAGCACGTTGTTGACCTGATTGGGATAGTCGGAACGGCCAGTGGCCATGATGATGTCGCTGCGGCAGGCTTTCGCCTCTTCGTAAGTGATCTCAGGATCGGGATTGGCCATAGCGAATACGATCGGATTCGAAGCCATCGACCGCACCATATCCTGGGTGACAGCGCCTTTCACCGACAATCCAACAAATACATCGGCACCTTGCATGGCGTCCGCCAGCGTGCGCCGGTCCGTTTGCTGGGCGAAACGCTCTTTGTAAGGATTCATGCCTTCGGTGCGGCCCTTGTACACAACGCCTTTGGTGTCGCAGAAAATAACGTTCTCCTGCTTCACGCCCAGCCGCACATAGTGTTCGGCGGTGGCAATGCCAGCGGCGCCTGCACCGTTGAACACCACACGAATGCTGGCGATATCTTTGCCTACGATTTCCAGAGCATTCAGCAGCGCGGCTCCTGTAATGATCGCCGTGCCATGCTGGTCGTCGTGGAAAACCGGAATCTTCATGGTCTTGCGCAGGGTTTCCTCGATGTAGAAGCACTCCGGCGCCTTGATGTCCTCCAGATTGATTCCGCCGAAGGTGAGTTCGAGAAGCTGGCAGACCTTGATGATGTCGTCCGGATTATGAGAATTGACTTCGATGTCGAAGACATTCACGTCGGCGAACCTCTTGAAGAGCACAGCCTTCCCTTCCATGACCGGCTTGCCCGCCAGTGCGCCGATGTCGCCCAGGCCGAGTACCGCAGTTCCGTTGGTCACAACAGCGACCAGGTTGCCGCGTCCCGTGTAATTGAAAGCGTCGTGCGGATTCTTCTCGATGGCCAGACAAGGCTGGGCTACGCCCGGCGTGTAGGCCAGGCTGAGGTCGCGCTGTGTCCGGCAGGGCTTAGTAGGGGTAACTTCAATTTTTCCCGGCTGGGGGCTGCTGTGGTAATCCAAAGCTTGTTGTTTGGTAATCATTACTTCCTCCCTGATCTTTTCATCGCCGCCGCAACCCCGGTTTCCGGTGGCCAGGCTCTATTCCTTCGGGCTCCGGCGCCATACGGGCACATTCGGGTTCCAGTGGTGAACTTCTTTATTAAAATCCCTGCTCTGTGGCTGAGGCGCCCCGACGCCGGTGAGTTCGCCGGACGGAGATCGCAACAATTCGGAGACGTAGTTTTCCACTTGTTGGCGAATCTTGGGATCGTGCAACGCCGCTAGTAGCTCCGGCTTGTCGATGTGGGTGAAACCGCCGCACAGCGGACACTTCACTAAATCATCATTTACCATTGCAACCTCCGGAAGGACCGCAGTCGATTCTTGGGACGATTCTCTGTCGCGCTCCCTGTTTTATTACAGTCCCGGTAGGGCTGGCCGGCAGTGATAACCGTCTCGGCGGTAAGTGACCCGAGTCACACGTGGAGTTGCGCAGGGATGTGCTAGTCAGCGAAGGTAAGAAAAATGGCTTACCAGCGCTCACCACTGCCCTGTCGCCAGATAGTCGTGGATCGACTTGGCGGCGCGACGGCCAGCGCCCATGGCGAGAATGACGGTGGCGGCTCCCGTGACGATGTCACCGCCGGCGAAAACGCCTGGGCGAGTGGTGCGCTGCGTCTCGGAATCGGCTTGAATATAGCCGCGTTTGTCTGTGCCGAGACCCGGCGTGGTGCTTTGCACGATGGGATTGGCCGTAGTCCCGATCGCCATGATCGCCACGGATAGCGGCAGATCAAATTCAGAGCCTTTGATCGGTACAGGCCTCCGGCGTCCCGACGAGTCCGGCTCGCCCAATTCCATGCGCACGCAGCGCGCAGCGGTCAACCAGCCTTTGCCATCGGAAAGAAATTCCACCGGAGCGGTCAGCATCTGGAAATCGATTCCCTCTTGCCGGGCGTGGTGAACTTCTTCGGCTCGCGCGGGCATTTCCGCATCGCTGCGGCGGTAGATCACGTAAGCTTTGCGCGCTCCCAGGCGGAGCGCCGAACGAATAGCGTCCAGCGCGGTGTTACCGCCGCCAATCACGGCAACATCTTTGCCGTGCAGGTCGACCATCGGCTCGTCGTAGGTGGGGAACTTGTAGGCCTTCATCAGGTTGATGCGCGTGAGAAATTCGTTGGCCGAGTAGACCCCGTTGAAGTGCTCGCCCGGAATGCCCATAAACTGCGGCAGCCCGGCGCCGGTGCCGATGTAGACGGCGTCGAATCCCTCTTCATGCATGAGTTCGTCGATCGTGACCGTGCGGCCGACAACCACATCCGTCTCGAACTCAACGCCCATCTCGCGCATGTAGTCGAGTTGCTCACGAATGATTTGCTTGGGCAGACGAAACTCGGGGATGCCGTAGACCAGCACTCCACCCAGTTCGTGCAGCGCTTCGAACACTCGCACCTTGTGGCCCTTCTGAATCAGGTCACCAGCCACGGTGAGGCCCGACGGCCCACTGCCCACCACCGCAACTTTCTTTCCTGTTGGTGGCACGTTGGGCAGAATATGTGTGCCCATGCGCTGCTCGTAATCTGCGACAAAGCGCTCCAGATATCCGATGCCGAGCGGCTTCACTTTCTTGGACAGCAGGCACTTGCCTTCGCAGTGATCTTCCTGCGGGCAGACCCTTCCTGTAACGGCCGGCAGCACATTGTCTTCACGAATCTTCGCGGCGGCGCCCAAGAAGTCTCCTGCAACAATCAGTTCCACGAACTCCTTCACCTTCACACCCACGGGGCAGTTGACCGTACAGGTTGGTTTGGCGCACTCCAGGCAGCGCAGAGCTTCTTGGCGCGCCAGTTCGGGACTATAGCCTAGATTAACTTCGCTGAAATTCTTGTTTCGCTCGTCGGCAGGCTGCTCGGGCATGGGCTGCCGTGGAACCTTGATGCGCTCTTTCATCGGCAGCGGGTTGAGAGATTTGTTCGCGGTCGGACTCATCGTTCACCCCTATGCGCAATGGCGCACGAATCTTCGGTTTCGTGAGCCGCGGTTTTCTCGGCCGTCGAGCGCTGGTAATCGGCCAGCGACCGCTGCTCAGCATCGCGATACATTCCGTTGCGCTGCACCAGTACGTCAAAATTTACTTTGTGCGCATCGAACTCGGGGCCGTCTACGCAGGCGAATTCACTCTTGTTATCGATGAGCACTCGGCAGCCGCCGCACATTCCGGTTCCGTCAATCATGATCGGGTTCAAGCTGACTACGGTGCGGATGTTCTCTTTGCGGGTGAGTTCGGCCACGGCCCTCATCATTACGATGGGTCCGATAGCGAGCACAAGATCAATGCGAGTGCCGTTTTGGATAAGCTGGCGAAGTTTGTCAGTGACGAAGCCCTTGTCGGCGTAGCTGCCATCGTCGGTGGTGATCATCACTGCGTCGCTTACTTCGCGCAGTTCCTGCTCCAGGATTACCAGTTCCTTGGTGCGCGCACCGACGATCGAGATTACGCGGTTGCCCGCGCGCTTGAATGCCGCCGCGGATGGGTAGGCCATGGCCGTGCCGACGCCGCCGCCGACTACGACGACCGTGCCAAACTTCTCGATCTCGGAAGGTTTACCGAGTGGCCCGACCACATCGAGAATCTGGTCGCCGGTATTCAGCGAATTCAGCAGATGGGTAGTTTTGCCGGCCGACTGTACTACGATGCTGATGGTGCCGCGCTCGGGGTCTGAGTTCTCGATGGTCACAGGAATCCGCTCGCCTTCCTCGTAAATGCGAAGAATCACAAACTGGCCTGGTTTCTGTTTGCGGGCGATGCGGGGAGCTTCCAGAACGAACCGTTTGATGCCGGGGGCGATGAATTGTGCGTGGATGATTTTGAACACGAGCGCTCCAGCTAACGAATCACTTCTTAATTCTGAGTGGACACCGCTGGAGCGGCAGTGACCAAGATCACAAGTGTTTGTGAGCAGAGTGGGCGCGTTGATTCCGAAAAGTTCGTTGCATGGGGCCAGCGGAACCTTTCGGCCTATTGAACCGCCAGTCCAGGCCTACGCGGGGACGGTCAAGACTGGGCAGGTTGCGTTCGCCACGACCCGGTGCACGGTCGTCCAGGGCAAGTGCGTTGTGCCATCGGCTGGACGTGCTCCCAGCACAATCAGATCGGCTTCGCGCTCTGCCGCCGCCTTCACGATGCATTCTGACGCTGAGCCGAACTCCATCACGATTTCGGGCGCGTACGCCAGCGACGCGTCCTTTGGCACAATTGCCTGCAACTGCCGGACTCCACCCTCGATCGGCCCCGGCCGGTCTTCGAGGTCCGCGTAGTCCTCAATGACGTGCATCAGGGTCAGCCGCGATTGAAATACCTTGGCCAGCGCAATCGCAACCGGCGCAACTGTCAGCGAGGCGGGAGTGAGGTTCGTCGCATACACGATGTGCTGCATTTCCAGTTCGGCAGGCGCGAGTTCTCTGCCCTTGCCGTGAAATTCCTGCAACTTGGCCCGGCCGGCGACTCTCGGCCCGACGGTTAGAACCGGGCAAGGCGAATGCCGCAGAATGTTCTCGGCCACCGAACCGAGCAAAAGCTTCCCTAGTCCTGTGCGACCGTGGCTTCCAACCACAATCAAATCGATTGCGTTTTCCGCAACGATACTGCTCAGGTTCGCCCAAACCTGCCCATGGCGCACGTAGGTTCGGTAAGGAATTCCTCCAAGCCTGGTTGTGATCTGCTGGATCTTCTCTTGCGCGGTGCTATGGGCGTCCTCGTACAGGGTGCCCATACTCACATAGTCGACACCGCCGGTCATCAGCAGAACGCTCGAATCGGAGAGGACGTGCGCGACGTGCAACGTGCTGCCGAAGCGGCGGCTGATGGCGGTAGCGTAAGGAAGAGCTGACTCCGATATAGCCGAGAAGTCCGTGGCGTATAGAACATTCTTCACGGAGATCGCGGCGGATCGTTTCTGTCCCTCGGGTGTGTCTTGCTGATATTCCAAGACCTTCATACAACCCCTCCGCACCCAGGTTCAGGGTTACACTTCGTCCAGATTTCGGCCATGCGTGATGTCACTTCTTCCTGTGATTGTGGTCACACCAGCGTAGGATTAATTCTTGCGGGTTTGCGGACGATTGAACCTGACTCGCCCCACGGCTGGTAGAGCATTAAAAGGAGAGCACCGGGAGTGTCGAGTTTTCGGAATGCCCGTTTGAATCGAGCTAATTGTCTAGAGGTCCAAGAACGCACGAACCGAGGTCATATCCTCTTCTGTACGAACCCGGAAGCCAAGGCGCTTCATGATGATTTGCATAGCCAGGTTGTCCGTCAACATTTCAGCGGACACCTGGCTGAGTTTCTCATCCCGCGCAACTTCGACGACACGGCGGAGCAGTTCGTTTCCCAGCCCCAGTTTCTGATACTGATCTGAAACGAGCACCGCGACTTCCGCTTCATTCTTGCCGTGCAGTTTGCTCAGGCGCCCGACACCGATGATCCGGCGTTCTTGGGTGACGGGATCAATGCGCTCCGCGACCAGCGCCATTTCGCGATCGTAGTCACCGAAACAGATTTTCAGCAGCCGCTCGTGGGCTACGCGGCGACTCAGACTGAGGGAACAGAAGTAACGTAGATAGACGCTGCGGTCGGAGAGAGTCTCGTGAAGCTTAACCATGAGCGGTTCGTCCTCGGGGCGGATAGGACGGATCGTGACCTGATTTCCATCTCTCATGGTCCAAGGCGCAACATATTGCAGGGGATAGGGACGGATGGCGGGCTTGGGCAAATCATCAAGTGTCACCGCAGGCGCGTGCAGCACGATTCTGGCATCGAGGGCTAGCAGGCGCTCCGGTGAGGCCAACAGAGGATTAATGTCTATTTCCGCAATGCAGCGCTGTTCGAGGACGAGTTGACTGAAGCGGACCAGCAAATGCTCGAGAGCCGGCATGTCCACTGGCTTGCGCCCGCGAACTCCCTTGAGCGCGGTGAAGATTTTTGTTTGCTCCATCATTCTTTGCGCGAGTGTAGTATTCAAAGGCGGAAGTGCAAGGGCACGGTCTCGATACACTTCAACCAACTGGCCTCCGGAGCCAAACAAGACTACAGGTCCAAACTGCTGATCGACGCTGCTGCCGAGGATTAATTCGTAGCCATCCAGCTTCACCATCGGCTGCACCGTAACGCCGGAGAATTGGTCGAGGCCAGCTTTCTCAGCCGCTGAAGATTCGATGGCGCGATAGGCAGAGCGGACGGCCGCTTCACCTTGCAAGTTGAGTTTGACTCCACCCACATCCGTCTTGTGGGTGATGGTCTCAGAAAAGACCTTCAACACAACGGGAAAACCAAGGTCGGAAGCAATCTTGGCCGCCTCATCTTCGGTGCTCGCGACGCGCGTCTCTACCGTGGGGATGCCGTAGAGCGACAACAACTGCTTCGATTCCAGCTCTGTGAGCAGAACTCGTCCGCGATTGCGGGCATTGTTTATGATCTGCTCGACCTGCTTGCGGGATGCATCATCAAGCTCAGAGTTTTCCGTGAGCGCGGGCGTTTCGTAGAGTCCACGCAAGTTGTAGGTGTAGCGCCACATGTAGGTAAAGGCACGCGCAGCGGTATCGGGAAAAAGAAAGGTTGGAATGCCCGCCGAATTGAGAGCCGCTTCGCCTTCAGCAATGCTGTTTCCTCCCATCCAGCTGGCGAGCACGGGCTTGCCATATTCTTTGGCGTAAGGCTTCAAACGTTCTGCAATGTGCAAAGGATCGGTCATTCCCTGGGGGGCAAGGATGACCAGCAGCCCATCACTGTTGGGATCCTGGGAAGCAATTTCGAGAGCGTGAGCATAGCGCTCGGGATCAGCATCGCCGAGGACGTCGATCGGGTTGTTGTGGCTCCAATGGGCAGGCAGAAACTCATTCAGGCGGTGCAGGCTTTCGGGAGATAGCTCAGCCAGCTCTCCGCCATTTGCTACTAGCGAGTCGGTAGCGAGGACCCCAGGTCCGCCAGCATTGGTCAGGATGGTGAGCCGTGGACCTTTGGGACGAGGTTGCCTGCCGAGCACCTCCGCCATATAGAAAAGGTCCGCGATATTATGCACGCGCAAAACGCCCGAGCGGCGAAAGGCTGCGTCCAGCACCTCGTCGCTGCCCGTGAGCGCTCCCGTGTGGGAGGCAGCAGCGCGCGAGGCTGCTTCCGAACAACCCGCTTTAATTACGATAATTGGCTTGGTAAGCGCTACCTCGCGGGCTGCTGACAAGAATGAGCGCGCATCTCCAACCGACTCCATGTAGAGCAAGATGCTCTTGGTGTGCGGATCATCGCCAAAGTAGTAAATCAAATCTCCCCAACCCACATCCAGCATGGAACCGGTGGACACGACCGTGCTGAAACCCACTTGTTCGCGGTGGCTCCAGTCAAGGATGGCGCTCAAGAGCGCCCCACTTTGACTCAGGAATGCAACGTTGCCGGCCAGCGGTGGATCCTTAGCGAAGGTGGCATTCAACCCGATGCTTGGGTTCATGATTCCCAGGCAATTGGGACCAATCAAGCGCAATGAACTCCGCTGCAACTGCTCTTTTATCTGCTGTTCGAGCGCAGCGCCTTCTGCACCACGCTCCTTGAATCCAGCAGAAATCACAACCGCGGACCTGGCACGGGCCTCGACGCACTCTGCAATGATTTGAGTGACCGTAGCTGCTGGAGTAGCGATTACAGCCAAGTCTACTGGTTGAGGGACGTCGCGAATGCTCTTGTAGGCTTTGCGCCCGAGCACTTCCTCATGCTTCGCGTTAACGGCAAAGACTTTACCGCGAAAGGTGTCGCGCAGCAGGTTCTCCAGAACGGTTCGACCTACGGTGCCGGCACGACTGGTTGCGCCAATGACGGCCACCGAAGCTGGGGAAAACATTGCGTCCAGGCTGTACTTTTGCGGGGTTTTCTGCGTCTCTTCATTGTTATTGTTGCGCGTCAATTCCATCCGACCATCCTGGGTCTAACTCACAAAGCTGCGCATCCCCCAACCTTGCCGCATTGCGCGTCGAGGATAGCCTAGTGGTAGATGTTTCGATTCTCTTCCGAGTCAGAGCTTCCGGCAAACAGCCAAATGCTCAACCCCGAACTGTAAGCACTGGGCACGCAGCCTGAGCCACAACGCGCTGGGCCGTGGTATGGGCCAGATGTGTAACGGTTGCCCCATGCCTGGGGCGCACACCGAGAACGATCAAGTCTGCCAGCCGATTTCGGGCGACGTCCAGAATCCGCTCATCCGCGGTAGCAAACTGCCGCCCGAATTCAACCAAGCATTCTACCTGACACCATAGGTCGGTTTCGGGTGGCACCAGTTCCTGGAGGCGGCGTCTTAGCGACGACCGCACTGTCTCCGAGTCCGGGATTCCCGCGGCGGGGTGCTCGACTACATGGAGCAATGCTAATTGTGCCTGATCCTCTTCGGCCAGCGAGATAGCGTAAGGTAACGCGGCAAAAGACTCTTCGCTAAAATCGGTTGCGAACAGAATACGCTCAAACTGAATCTCGCCTTTGGGTTGAGAGAACACATTCGGTCCTACCGTCAACACGGGACACGCAGCCTGCCGAAATATTCTTTCGGCAATGGAACCCATGAGAAATTTCCGGGCGCCCGTGCGGCCATGAGTGCCAACCACCAGCAGGTCAATATCATGTTCGCCAATGAAATCGGAGAGCACATCCCAGACGTCTCCTCCGCCGGACAGCACCTGGTGCGGCACTCCTTGCAACTGTTCGTCGAGCTGAGCTATGGCTTGCTTCTGCAATTGTTGCTGTTGTTCAAGATACGCCGGCCAGGTTTCCGAAGTGCAAAAGAGATAGTCTTCCGGAGCCAGCACATGTGCGCCGTATAATTTCGCCCCATACTGACGGGAGATTGCAAGAGCATACGGCAAAGCTGCATTCGAATAGGGAGAAAAATCCGTAGCGAACAATATATTCTTGAGCGCAATCCGCTTGCCGACCGCCAAGGTTTTCATCACGCACCTCCGCGATTTGCCTCAATATCCGGTTTCGGCCTCCACACCAAGGTGCACAGCATCGTCAGTATGCGGTGGAGAAAAACGGTTACGCGCGGCCTCAGGCTACAGGCACGGCAACCGCCACGACGGGTTCGAAAATCTGCTGGATCGCCAGCGCGCGCGACACCACGCACAGGCTCTTGGCCATGTGCAGGAGCTTGACCGCCCTGGCACGTTCTGCTTCATCAGGAATCATGAGATTCGCACGAACATGGATCTCGGCGAAGCTATAACCGGTCGCAGCATTCTTGAGGACACCTTCTACTTCTACCTGTAGGTCGGTATGCTCAAATTTTGCGTTTTCCGCAAGCATCCGAAATGTAGTCGTATAGGAACTGGCGATGGCGCCCAGCAACAAATCTTCCGGGGTCCATCTGCCGTCCATGCCGCCCAAGGCTGGCGGCGAAGTGAAATGAATCGTGTTTGGCGCAGAGTTGGATTGTGCTATACCATTCCGGCCAGAAGACCACCAGGCAAGCACTCGAAACTGGTCTGCTTCTTCCATCGTGCTGTCACCTCCCGTGCCCGATTTCAAACTCCTGAGAGCGTCAAGAGAGTTGGAAGTTTACGGTGATCGTTGTCTCCACTTCCACCGGTTCGCCATTCAGCAGGAATGGACGGTAGCGAAACTGCTGGACGGCCTTTATGGCTGCCGGCACCAGCATGGGATGTCCGCTGACCAGCACCAGATTCTGGATCTCACCGGTTTTGGAGATAATTGCGCTCAGCACAACCTGACCCTGAATGCGCGCGGCTTTTGCAATCGCCGGGTATTCCGGCTGAATCTTCTGAATCAATCGCCCTTCGGTTACGCCCTGCGAGATTCGAATGCGCTTGGGGGCTGCCAGTTTTGGCACGGCCGCGAGGTTCGAAGTAGCACTGATAATTCCACCGATTACTCCACCCATTTGACCACCTGGGATTCCGCCGGGAACTCCTCCGATGACTCCGCCGGTAGAAAATGCTGGGGGTGGTGCCTCCTCTTCTCGAATCATCGTTATTTTCTGCGGAATCCTTCCAGGAGTGCGCAAGTGGCCGTTCAGGAGCTCACTCTCCACGCGCTGCACAACTCTGGGGGCAGCGGCGGCGGCAGGTGGCGGAGGCGGTGGCGGAGGCGGTGGCGCCACCAGAAACGACAGCAATTGCTGCTTGGGCAGCGCTTCGGTAAACATGAGAGGTATGATGACTGCGACGCCGATAAGCAAACATTGAATAATAAATGAAATTATGGTGGCGACAGTGAGCCGTCCATGCTTCACTCCGCCTGATTCCAGCAAACAGTCTGAAAACAACGGCCTGGCTGCTACTGGCTGCGGTGATGGCGGCACTTGCGGTAGGCGCCCCACCTCGACCGGTTTTTTAACTTCCGGCTCTCGGACTTCGGTTACGGTGCTCATGGAACCCTCCACGCTGCACAGCTTCCACAACTCCCGTGCACACCACATTTTCAGCGCAGCACTCGCCAGATACCATGCCCGTAGTCACGGCTTTTAGTGATCGTGGTCACGGGGTACTAAGTGGTACAATTCATGTGAAGGCGGCGCAATGCGAGCTCCCTACGGGCTGAATATCCTCGACAACTGCCTTACCTGTCCGGTGCGGGAAGAGCATGTTTTCTGCAATCTTCCGGTGGCTGCGGTGCAGAAGCTCAACGACATCAAGTCCACGGCGGTCTATCCAAAATCTGCCATGCTTTTTATCGAGGGCCAGCAGCCGCGGGGCGTGTTTTTGCTCTGCGCCGGCAGAGCGAAACTCTCGACCTCCTCCGCCGAGGGCAAGACGATTATCACCAAAATTTCTGAGCCGGGAGATGTTCTGGGGATCAACGCTACAATTTCCAACCGCCCTTATGAAGTGACTGCCGAGATGATTGAGCCGGGACAAGCGAATTTCATTGCCCGGGATGCGTTGCTTCACTTCTTGCGTGAACATGGAGAAGTGGCTGTACGCATAGCGGAGCAGTTAAGCCGCAATTACTACACTGCGTATGAAGAGATCCGCACACTCGGGCTCTCTACATCGCCGTCCGAGAAGTTCGCGAAGTTGCTTCTGGGCTGGTCCAATGCGACCGGCAACGGTGATCCTTTACAGGTGAAGCTGACACTCACCCATGAAGAAATCGCCGAAATGATCGGCACCACTCGGGAAACTGTCAGCCGGTTATTCTCGGAATTCAAGAAACGGCAATTGGTGCAGTTGAAGGGCGCCACTCTGTTCATCCGCAACAAGACCGCGCTGCAAAAAATGGTCAACTCCTGACCATCGCAGTTCCGCTTTCAGCCTTGCGCCGCTCCCCGATGCCACGAGCTTTGGCCGTCACGATTACATTAGCTTAGGCTGCCAAGCGCTTGTGCTTCCTTCAGTTACATACCGTCAAAACGGGACATTTGGCGTGGCACAAAACTTCATGCGTCAGAGCCCAGGGGATATGGGCGGCCATCCGTGGGGTCGAAGTTCGATTCGCACCCATGACGATTAAGTCGATGCTGCGGGCTGCCGCCATGTCCAAGATTCCTTCCGGCAAGAAATCCATCCCAGCCAGATATTCCGGCTCGAACGCCAGTTCCGTTTTGGGCGGAATCATTTCTCTTAATCTCCTCACGCTTTCGACTCGCATCGTGCGCTGCCACGTTGTAAATTCCTCAGCAGCGTAAGCCGAGGGTCCGTAAGCTGCCGGTCCAAGATCAGCGACTGGTATCGGTGGCACCATGTGCACAAGGAAAAGCTTGGCCTGATAATTTTCTGCCAGAGACAAGGCGTACGGAAAGGCTGTGTTCGAAGCTGGGCCGAAATCAGTTGCGAAAAGAATGCGCTTGAAATCGGATTTGCCAGGGCCTGCGGGCGGAACGTTTGGACCAACTGTAAGCACGGGACACGAGGCCAAATGTAAAACTTCTTCCGCGACCGAACCTAATGCCAGCTTCTTCAGTCCGCCGCGTCCCCGTGTGCCCAGGATCAGCAAATCAATGTTGTCGCATTGAATTTCCGAAGCGAGAACATCCCATACGTTACCTCGTTCAAGCACCAAGTGGTGGGTTACACCCTTAAACCTGGTCTCTTCTTCAAGCTGCTTCATTTGCTTCTCTGCTTCCAGCCTGCGGCGACCCAGCTTAGGGGGGGGCGGACCGAGCGGGATTCGGTCATACGGCTCCACCGGAATTGCGTGCACTACAGAAAGCTCCGAGCCATGCCGGCGGGCGATCGCTATCGCGAAGTCAAGCGCTCGCCGAGAAGCTTCTGAAAAATCGGTGGCCATCAGCACATGCTTGAATGCGATGCTTTTCTGGTCGTTTATCTGCGCCATCGTTGACATACATGCCTCCTTCGAGGGGCCCAATCCGTACAGTCACGAGGAAGACTTGGGAACGGCTCCTATGGCAATGCTTCGATTCCGCTGCCGTCTTTGCTTTTCCGATAAGTCCTGCAGAGGAACCACCCGGACTCCGGGGGCGTGAGAAATAACGGTCATCGTCGTCGAGCACTCGCCACAAAGCCAGAAACGCTCGAGCGCGGATGTCCCGGGAAGACTGTCTTTTTCGGGTCGGGTTGACCCGGCTGCTACGTGGAAAATTGTACCTTCACGGAAATATCGGAAGATGGCCGAGCAGGAGGGATTCGCGCACTTCGACACCATAGCCGCCTCCATCGCACTTCTCCAAGGTCAGGAGCAATTCGCCCTGGGCGGTGCAATTGGCCTGCGTTCCCACTAGCTACCCTACTATTCGATTCGGGAACAAAAAGTGATCCGGAGCACCGTTGGAGGTGACTCTCGTCACCCGTTCCGTTCAACAGGCTCCGAGTCGCCAAATTTTCTGCCTTGCACCACCGATTATTGATCGACCGCCTGAGTCGAGAGCAAACGAACGGAAAGAAAACAAATGTAGAGCTGCTGTGACCCATATCACAGCCAGACGTGCCTCCTGTCATAGCTGTATCCCGGGTTAAGGTCGAAGATTCAAGTAGTTAAGGAGGGCACCGATGTTACTCGCGTATAGGCTTCTCCGGTTGGTTGAGACCCACTCGGATGCCCTGGCGGCAGGGCTTCTCGAAAAAACGAGCCACTCCCCGTTGCTGCCGAGCTACACCCACGTGCCACCCGAGGAACTCAGAGAACGGGTTCACGAAATCTATCAGCACTTGGCGGAATGGCTGCTCGGCAAGGGTCAGATGGATGTCGAAAAACGCTATTTAGCGATCGGTGCAAAGCGTGCCCACCAGGGCGTGCCGCTGAGTCAACTCATTTGGGCGATCATCCTGACCAAGAAAAACCTGTGGGACTTTCTGAAGCGAGAAGCGGTTCTGGACCGCCCCGTGGAGATCGCCGGTGAGCTCGAAGTAGAAGAACTTGTAGATCAATTCTTTGACCGTGCAATTTTTTACGCTGCAGTCGGTTACGAGCGCTCTATGTCGGACGAATCTGAGCCGGCGCGGAAAGTGAGCGCGGTTGGATAGTACAGAAAATGGGGGGAAGGATGTCCTGGGAACTTGATTACAAGAAAAAATTGCGCACGGCAGATGAAGCCCTGAGTTGCGTGCAGTCAGGAATGCGAGTCTACATTCAGCCGGGCTGCGCGGAACCTGAGACCTTGGTAGAAGCGTTAATGCGCCGCGGTCCCTTCGTGCAAGACGTGGAAATCGTTCATATGATGACCATGGGAGCTGCGCCTTATGTGGCTCCTGAGATGGCAGGGCACTTCCGGCATAACGCAATGTTTATCGGCGGCAATGTCCGCGAGGCGATCAACGATGGCCGGGCAGACTACACGCCAATTTACCTGAGTGAGATTGAAGGACTGTTCGAGAGTGGGGCCATGCCGATTGATGTGGCGCTGCTGGAACTCTCTCCCCCAGACTCGCACGGGTTTTGCAGTTTCGGCGTGGGGGTGGATACGTCGCTCACCGCAGCTAAATCTGCTCGCTACGTGGTGGCGCAGATTAATGATCAGATGCCGCGCACCTACGGAGACAGCTTCATCCATGTGACGGATATCGACGCGGTGGTCAATTCCTCCCGTCCTTTGTGTGCGAGCAAGCTCCCGCAAATTACCGACATGCACAGGGCAATCGCCCGCAACGTCGCAGACTTAATTGATGATGGAGCCGTATTGCAAACCGGGATTGGCGGAATTCCGGATGCCGTGCTGCCGTTTCTCATGGACCGCAAGGATCTTGCGGTGCACAGCGAACTGGTTTCGGATGGCGTGATTCCTTTGATCGAGGCAGGAGTGCTTACCGGCGCGCGCAAGAACTTTAAGCCCCGCAAGATTATCCTGGGATTTGCCCTGGGCACGAAAGAGTTGTTCGACTTTGTGGACAATAATCCCATTTTCGAGTTCCATCCCACGGCCTATACCAACGATCCCGCGCTGATCGCGCGAAACGACGACATGGTGGCGATTAATTCCGCGTTGCAGGTCGATCTCACCGGACAGGTCTGCTCCGATTCCATCGGAAGTCAGTTCTATAGTGGCATTGGCGGACAAGTCGACTTCCTGCGCGGGGCTTCGCGCTCCAAGCGAGGCAAGCCGATCATAGCCATATCTTCTACTGCCAAGAGTGGCACAATCTCGCGGATCGTGCCCATGCTGAGCCCGGGCGCAGGAGTGGTGACTTCGCGCGGGTTGATCCGTTACGTAGTGAGCGAATACGGGGTCGCGTATCTGCACGGCAAGAGTATCCGGGAGCGGGCGCAGGCGCTCATCGACATTTCACATCCCAAGTTCCGCGAAGAACTTTATCAGTTTTGCGAGAAAACCAAATGGCTGCAGCGGCCTTTAGCCGCGGAAACAGCTGTGACGAGGTGAAAGATGGCGGGCCAGGCGCGCGGTAAAGTAACGGTCGACGTCGAGGAATGCAAGGGATGCGGGCTATGCGTGGAATCTTGCCCGCCAAAATGCCTTGAACTTGCGCCGGAGTTGAATTCTTACGGAGCTCACCCCGCGCGCTATACCGGAGAGGAATGCACCGGTTGCGGAATCTGCTTTTATTGCTGTCCAGAACCTGGCGCGATCACGGTCTACCGCCTGAAAGCCAAAGCAAAAGCAGTGTCGACGACGCCAGGAGGCGAACATGCGACAGCTCTGTAAGGGCAACGTGGCAGTGGTGAAGGGCGCGATCCTCGCCGGATGCCGCGCCTATTATGGATATCCCATTACTCCCGCCAGCGAAATCGCCGAGGCGGCTGCGCTTTATTTCCCACAGGTCGGCGGAACGTTTCTGCAAGCAGAGAGCGAAGTCGCGGCCATCAACATGGTGTACGGGGCAGCGGCAGCTGGGACCCGCGTAATGACTGGATCGTCTGGTCCCGGTCTCAGCCTGATGCAGGAAGGCATATCCTATCTGGCTGGCGCGGAACTGCCGTGCGTGATCGTCGATGTGATGCGCGGCGGCCCGGGCCTGGGCAACATCGCGCCGGAACAGAGCGACTATTTTGCGATGGTCAAGGGCGGCGGTCACGGCAACTACCGCAACATCGTGCTGGCTCCCGCGTCGGTGCAGGAGATGGCCGACCTCACCATGCTGGCATTCGATCTTGCCGACAAATACCGGAATCCTGCGGTGGTGCTGACCGATGGGTTCGTTGGGCAGATGATGGAACCACTCGATCTCGAATATCGCGAGATTCAACCACCGGAAAAACCGTGGGCTGTGAAGGGTACGCCAGAGACGCGGGCCAATCTGGTGAGTTCCATTTTTCTTGAAACCGACGAATTGGAAGAGCACCAGCGCAAGATGGAAGCCAAGTACATTCGGGCAAAGGAAGCCGAGCCGCGCTGCGAACTCTGTCACACCGAGGACGCCGAAGTACTTCTGGTCGGGTACGGCATTGTTTCCCGAGTGCTGCTCTCCACCGTCGAAGCACTCCGCAAAGAAGGTGTGAAAGCAGGGCTGTTCCGTCCGATCACATTGTGGCCCTATCCTGCGAAGGCTCTGGCGAAAGCGGCAAAGAAGGTCGAAAAAGTAATCGTCATCGAATTGAGCAACGGACAGATGGTGGAAGACGTGCGCCTCACTCTGAACGGTAAAGTGCCGGTGGAGTTTTACGGCCGCGTTGGAGGCAACGTGCCCTCGGTCGCAGAGTTGCAGCAACAGGTGTTGACGCGCATGGCCGTAGCAGTCTGAGATCTGTTTCGACGAGGTGTTGATTCGGAGAGGATAGCGAAAATGGGAGACGAGAACGTAATCACGTTAGTAGATCCTGAAGTTAACTCCGAAGTGAAATCCGAAGCCGCGCCGACCGCCAGCAACAACGGATATGAAGCGGTCCACTCCAAGTCGCCGCTCTTCTATGACCTGTACGAGCGCAAATCAGAACTGAAGCACCAGACCCACTACTGTCCCGGCTGCGGACACGGAGTGGCGCACAAGCTGATTGCCGAGGCTCTGCAGGACTTGGGAGTACAGGACAAAACCATCTTCGTGAGTCCGGTGGGCTGCTCGGTGTTTGCTTACTACTATTTTGACGTCGGGAACGTGCAGGTTGCGCACGGCCGCGCTCCAGCTTCCGCCACAGCAATTAAACGATCTTGTCCGGACAAGATGGTTATCTCTTATCAGGGAGACGGCGATTTAGCTGCGATCGGTACCGCCGAGATTGTCCATGCCGCCAACCGCGGGGAAAAGATCACGGTCTTTTTCGTGAACAACGGAATCTATGGCATGACCGGCGGACAGATGGCGCCCACCACGCTGGTCGGACAGAAGAGCACAACGTCGCCGTGGGGGAGACGGCCCTCGAATGAAGGCTTCCCGTTGCACATGGCAGAACTTCTTGCCACGCTGGAAGCGCCGGCCTACATCGAACGAGTGGCGCTATCAGACAACAAGAACATCATGAAGGCGCGGCGGGCGATCCGCAAAGCGCTCGAGATCCAGCGCGACGGCGCGGGCTTTTCGTTTGTCGAAATTCTGTCGCCGTGTCCGACGATTTGGGGCAAAGATCCGGTGGAAGCGCGGCGCTGGGTTCTCGATAAGATGATCCCAACTTTTCCGCTGAATGTGTTTCGTGACCGCCGGCCGGAAATTCCAGTGGGTAAGGAGCCACCGCAACGAACTGTCGCCGATGTGCTCGAGATCACCCCGAAAGATCGAGCGCACGATGCTTCCACAGTGAAACACGCGCATCGCTTCAAAGACGTCCAGATCAAGATTGCCGGTTTCGGCGGACAGGGCGTGTTGCTCCTAGGACAACTCCTCATCGAAATGGGCATGCGCGAAGCACTGGAAGTGAGCTGGCTGCCGTCGTACGGGCCGGAGATGCGCTCGGGCAGTGCACACTGCCATGTGTGTTTATCGAAAGAACGGATCGGGTCGCCGCTGGTCTCGCGTCCCGACGTGCTCGTGGCCATGAATGAGTTCTCGCTACGGAAGTTTGCCCATGAAGTACCGAGCGGTGGACTCATCCTTTACAACGGCGCAAGCCTGCCGGCCGACTTTGCTGCTCCAGGCGTGCAACTGGTCGCCATTCCGGCCGCGGAGATTGCCGACAAGCTCGGTTCCACCAAGGCAACCAACATAGTGATGATGGGCGCTCTGCTGGAAGAGACCGAGTGTCTGGCTCCCGGAACCGCATTGAGCGTCCTTGAAGATAAAGTGAAGAAACTCGACCTGCTCGAGATTGACCGCAAGGCGCTCACCGCAGGCCGCCTGTTTATCGATGATCAGGCGCACGTTGGCGCAGTAAGTCAGCCCGACGGCTTCGCCTAGACTTGGCACAGCTACGAAAGGCACGTCGGAGCCAGACCGATTTTATGGAGGCTTGCAATGTCCACTGCGTGGACGGCACGATACGCACGGCGCACCAAAGGCATCACCAGTTCTCAAATCCGCGAATTGCTGAAGATTACACAAAGGCCGGGAATGATTTCCTTTGCCGGTGGCCTGCCCGCTCCCGACGTGTTTCCCATCCAGCGCTTCGAGGAAGCCTGCCACAAAGTGCTTACGCAGCAAGCAGCTTCGGCCTTGCAGTACGGGGCCACCGAGGGCTATGAGCCTCTGCGCGAACTGATTGCCAGCAACATGGCGCGCTATGGAATCAAGGCGAAAGTAGAGAACGTCTTGATCACCTCTGGTTCCCAGCAGGCACTGGACCTGATCGGAAAACTTTTCATCAACGCCGGCGATCGCGTGCTGGTGGAAGCGCCGACTTATCTCGGCGCGCTGCAGGCTTTCAACGTCTACGGCGCGGAATATGTTTCCGTTCCGGTCGACGACAACGGCCTACGTACTGACTTGGTGGAGAGGCCTTTGCGTTCGGGCCCCAAGTTCATGTACATTCTGCCCAACTTCCAGAACCCGGCTGGGACCACGCTATCGGAGGGTCGTCGCCACCAACTGGTGCTGCTTGCGGACAGGTACGGTATCCCGATTGTCGAAGACGATCCCTACGGCCAGTTGCGTTATGAAGGCGAGCATCTTTCACCCCTGGTTGTTCTCGACCGTGAAAATCTGCGCCGCGACAATGGCTATTCCATTGGCAATGTCATTTACCTGAGTACCTTCTCGAAGACACTGGCTCCTGGCCTTCGTCTAGGATGGATTGTGGCTCCTCCTGAGATCATCGGCAAGCTGGCGCAACTGAAGCAGGGCGCCGACCTGCACACTTCTACGTTCACTCAGTTCGTGGCCTACGAGGTTGCGTGCGATGGATTTCTCGACAAACACGTTAAGTTGATTCGCCAGGTCTATCGCGAACGACGCGACGTGATGCTGCAGGCTCTGAGAGAGTTCTTCCCGCCCACTGTGACTTGGACTCATCCACAGGGCGGTCTGTTTCTTTGGGTGACTCTGCCCGAAGGACTGGACATGCAGGCGATCTTCAAATCGGCGATCGAACACGACGTGGCGTTCGTGCCAGGTAATTCCTTCTATGCCAATGATAGCCATGAAGGCAGCCGCCACATGCGCTTGAACTTTTCCAACGCCACTCCGGAGCAAATACGAGAAGGGATCGGCCGTTTGGCCACGGCCGTGAAAAGACATATGCCCGCCATGGCGCTTCGATTAGAGCTCCCGCTCGAAGTGTAAGAGCTACGAGGCTATCTCATAGGAATGGAAGTCGGGTGCGCCCGACAATTCGGAAGCGAAATCGTCACGTTTACACCAGCAATTCTCGAGTGAAGTAGTCGCCGGCTTACAGAATCGAACGCACCACGCCGCCATCCGCGCGCAGAGCTGCCCCGTTTGTCGCCGAGGACACGGGACTGCAAACAAAAGCGACCATCGCGGCAACTTCCTCAGGTTTAGCGAAGCGCTTCAACAGCGACGTGGGGCGCATGGTGCGAAAGAATTCGTCTTCCACCGCACCGGGGTCGGTCTTCTGCTCGGCTGCAAGTTCGCGGACAAACCTCTCTACACCTTCCGAGGCAGTGGGACCCGGCAGGACTGAGTTGACCGTTACATTAGCGCCCGTAGTCGTTTCGGCCAGGCCGCGCGCGATTGCGAGCTGCGCCGTTTTAGTCATTCCGTAGTGAATCATCTCGGCAGGAATTTGCACTGCGCTTTCGCTCGAGATGAACACAATCCGTCCCCAATTGCGCTTTTTCATTCCCGCAAGATAATGACGGCTAACACGTACCCCGCTCAGGACATTGACTTCAAAAAGACGTTTCCAATCTTCGTCGTCGATCTGTTCAAATGGCTTTACTTCAAAGATTCCCGCGTTGTTCACCAGGATGTCGACGTCTGGAAAGCGATCTGTCAGCTTCTCTATGCCTGCGGCCGTTCCGACGTCCGCGGCTATGCCACCGACTTTGCCTCGAACGCCGGAGGCCCGAAGCTTGCTGATCGCTTCGTTGACCCGCTGTTCTGTCCTGCCATTTACAACAACGGAAGCGCCTTCGTTGGCGAGCGCTTCTGCAATCGCAAACCCGATACCAGCCGTGCTTCCCGTGACCACGGCCAGCTTACCGTTCAGTTGTAGCTCCATATTGTGTTCGATGCAGCTACAGAAATCGATGATTCACCGGTTTGGCTGCGGGACGGATCTGTCTGCGTAAAGCGTTGCCGTGGTTGGCGGAACATCGTCACCAGTCACCGCTCTACTCCAGCACGAAAATATTCTTGTGGGCGCACATCTCCTTCAGAACCTTCGGCCATACCGTGACGCTCACTTCCCCGAGATGGGCTTTGCGCAGCAAGAGCATCAAGGTACGCGACTGGCCGATTCCACCACCGATCGAGAGCGGAATCTCGTTGTTCAGAATTGCCTGGTGATAGGGCAAGCGCATAAAGTCCAACTGCTTGGCCATCGTGAGCTGCTTCTTCAGAGTCTCGGCCGTCACCCGGATCCCCATCGACGTCAGTTCATGGCGCCGCTTGGTGACGGAGTTCCATACCAGGATGTCGCCGTTCAGTCCGTGCGTATCTTTGCTGGTCTGATCGTGTGTGTCGGTGACCCAATCGTCGTAATCGGCGGCGCGCATCTCGTGGGGATATCCGTCCTTCAACGGCCAGCCAATGCCAATAATGAAGACCGCAGGATGCTTTTGCAGCACCGCGGTCTCGCGCTGCTTGCGCGGCAGGTCGGGATACATGTCGAGAATCTCCTCGGCATGCAAGAAGACCAACTCCTCCGGCAGATCGGGATAGCGATAGTCTTTTAATTGCGGGAATAAGGATTGGGCAAACTTCTCTGCTCCGACGATTACCTTCCAGATCTTGTGAACCGTGGCCTTTAGGAAGTCAAGGTTACGCTGCTCGCTGATAAGAACGCGTTCCCAATCCCACTGATCCACGTATGCGGAGTGGTCGTGATCGAGGAAATAGTCCTTGCGCACGGCGCGCATGTCGGTGCAAATACCCTCGCCAACCTTGCAATCGAATTGCTTGAGGGCGACGCGTTTCCACTTGGTTGCGGCCTGCACAACCTGCGCGTCGATGGGATGCAGGTTGCGATCATTCGAAATGTGGAACTGCACCGGCGTGCGCGAGCCATCGCGATCCAACATATCGTTGACACCGCTCTCGACATCGACGATGAGGGGGACTTCGACCATCATCAGGTTGAGTTCCTTGCACAGGTTATCTTCGATATAGCGCTTCACCTGGAAGATGACTTGCTGCGTCTCTTTCGGGCTCAGCAACGAACGGTACCCGCGCGGCAGGACTTTTTCTAATTCCTTGTAATCGCCAATTCCCGGTCCAGCCAGGTCGGCTTTCTTATCTTTATCCAGCACAAGCGTGCTCATGTAGTTTCTCCTTAGCAGATGAATTCTGTGCCGCCCTGTCGACGCGCGGCCTGGCGAAGTTTCGGATTAACCGAGAGACGATGCGTGAAGTCTTAGGGCGTGAGCCGCGTGCTTTGACCCCAAATTCGGGCGTGGCATACTCCAGAACCGCCGCGATGATCAGTAGAATGCCGTCGAGGCCGAGAAAGGCCAACGCGAGCAGAGCAATCATGAGCACCGGCAGCTTCACCTCGCTCGTTGTTATTCTCCATCTGGATTGCCTGCAACGCTGTGACCGTCGTCACTTACTGCAGTAACCGAGGAACGCCCGACACTTCGCGGACCCCAAGTTACCCTCGGCCGGAGTCACGGCTGTGGGTGACCTGGATCACTGCACCCATTTCCGCCAATGTTGAAAATCTCAATAGGCAGCGATTATAGGTTGCTGGGTTCTTTTACATAGAGTTGGGAAGTTGTTGGCATCAGTGTTCACATCCGCCACAAACGTAGCTCGGGTTGCGAGAAGGGTCACTGCTTTCATCGAGTTGCAAAACTATACAAGGAGAAGAAACGAAATCATGAAGACCACAAAGCTGGTGATGCTGGTAATGACAATCGCGGTAGGGCTGTTCATCCTGATTCCCAATCTGTCATGGGCTGCCGACGACGGAGCCTCTCTCTACAAAGCAAAATGTGCCGCCTGCCACGGGGCGGATGCAGCGGGCAAGCCCGCCGCAAAGATTCCGAGCCTGGTTTCCGACGACGCAAAGAAAGCTTCTGATGCTGATCTGGCCAAGGACATCACGGAGAAGCCGAAGCACCCAGCGACAATCAAGAGTCTGACTCCTGACCAGGCGAAGATGATCGTGACTTACGTTCGGAGCTTACAGAAGTAGTAGCTGTTATTGGCTGTTCCTCTTTGCGCACCCGCTGTCGTCGCTAACTTGCGGGCGGCGAGGCGTGAGGGAGTATGAAGATGTCCGGCTCAATTCGGCGGACCGAAGTACAAGCCTGCCGATCCGTTGCCAGTCGGCAGTCTCCTTCCTCATTTGCTTCGCCGGATGGAACAGTCCGCCGGGTTCCGGATGCTGGCCAATCCGGGCCCCGGTATTTTTTTTCGGTTAGCCCGTCGAGGGTATTCTGCGCGCTTCCTAATCTGGTTCCATCATCGTACGCACTCTTACTTAATTTCTCTGGAACGGAAGGCCTGCTGGGAAGCGCCGAGGAGAAATTTCCATGAGTAAGGCGCTGTTATATGACGCGACGATGTGCATCGGCTGCAAACAGTGTGAAGCCGCGTGCGCGCAGCAGAACAAGCTGCCGTACGACGATAGAGTGGCCGCGGAGTCAGTGCAGTCGGAACATAAATATACGGTCGTCATGACCAAGGACGACAAATTCATGCGCCGGCTGTGCATGCACTGCGAGCGTCCTGCGTGCGCGTCGGTTTGTCCGGTCGGTGCTTTCCACAAAACCAAAGAAGGTCCGGTCGTATACGACGTCTGGAAGTGCATTGGCTGCCGCTATTGCATGGTGGCCTGCGCCTTCGCCCAGCCCAAGTACGAATGGGGCTCGCTGAATCCGCGGGTCCGCAAATGCATTATGTGTCCGGACCGAGTGGTTGCCGGCAAGCAGACAGCATGCGCCGAGATCTGTCCCACGGGCGCTACGAAGTTCGGGGATCGCGACGACCTCATTAAGGAAGCGCAGGACCGTATCCGCGACAACCCGTCGAACTACCAGCCTCGGATTTACGGTCTTCATGAGGTTGGCGGAACGTGCGTCCTTATTCTCTCCGGCATGAATGTGGAAGAGTACGGCTATCCCGCCTCCGCGAAAATCGGCGACACCCCGATGCCAGAATATACCGGCCGAGTGATGGAGAAAATTCCGGACTTTATCCCCGTGTGGTCGTTGGTGCTGGGCGGCATTTATTGGATTTCGCATCGCCGCGAAGAGGTAGCCGCCGCTGAAGGTGGTGAGAAAAACGGGAGTAAGCGATGAAGATCAAGCTGACTTTCTGGAGAGTTGTATTCCTTCTGATCATGGCCATGGGCCTGTACTCCACATTTGTTCGCTATTTCTATGGCCTGGGCGCGGTTTCAAACATGACGGATCAGTTTCCGTGGGGGCTCTGGATCGGCTTCGACTGCCTGTGTGGAGTGATGCTGGCGGCGGGCGGGTTTTGCGTGATCGGTGCAGTCTATTTGTTCAACGTGGAGCGATTGCACAGCGTTGTGCGCCCAGCGGTGTTGACTGCCTTCCTCGGCTATTTGCTTTTCATCGTTGGTCTATTGTTCGACCTAGGCCGCCCCTGGTACATCTGGCACCAGCTCATCTACATGAATCCGCACTCGGTCATGTTTGAGGTCGGCATGTGCGTGATAGCCTACACCACTGTTCTCTTCTTCGAATTCCTTCCCAACGTGCTGGAGCGCTTCAATCTGAAGACTCCCATCAAATGGATTAACAAAATCTATGCTGTGCTGGTCGTGTTGGGCATCCTGCTCTCAACTCTGCATCAGAGTTCGCTCGGTTCTCTCTATTTGATTATGCCGAGCAAGTTGCATCCGTTCTGGTACACGCCTGCACTGCCCTTCCTCTTTTTCGGATCAGCGATTGCGGTTGGTTTGGCGATGACGATTTTCGAATCCACGCAGAGCGCGAAGGCGTTGGGCCGTCACCTTGAATTGCCAGTCCTGGTCGAACTGGGTGGCGCGTTGCTGGTTGCTCTGTGGGTCAATGCTCTGCTGCGCTTCGAGGATTACGTTCATCGCGGCATGCTGGGACAAATCATTAAACCCAGCTATGAAGCGTATTTTCTGTGGCTCGAACTGACGCTGGCATTCGTGATTCCAATTACCATGCTGAGCTTCAAGAAGGTCAGGCTATCGCCACAGGGTTTGTATCTAGCCTCTGTCATCAGTCTGCTGGGATTCATCACCAACCGCCTGAATGTCAGCCTCACCGGGTTTGAAACATACGTCGGGCATCACTACATGCCGAAGTGGACGGAGTTCTCTGTGACTCTGATGATCATCGCAATGGGCTTTGCCCTGTTCGGGGTGGCCGTCAAATACCTGCCAATTTTCCCCGAAGAAGAACGTGCCGTGAAGCGCAGTCTTCCAAGCGAACCTGAGCCCGAGGTTGCCACAGCGGTATTGAGCCATGCCGGAGATTGAGCCAACTCGCGGCTACTTAGCATGGAGGCGGTTGAGTCGCAGCCTCAGTGCGAAGCTGATTGGGTCTCTGTTGGCAATGATGGTCGTAATCTTCGCTCTGCTCGGATATGCGAATATCCGATTGCAGCGCCAGCATCTAGAAGAAGCCACACTGACCAGCGCCGAGCGGGTCAGCGATGTAATTAAGCGCAGCACTACGTACTACATGCTGCGCAATGATCGAGAGGGGCTCTACCACGCGATTCAAACCATGGCAGATGAGCCCGGCATGGTCAAGGTTCGCATCCTTGACCAGGAGGGGCGGGTCAGCTACTCCACGGATGCAACAGAAGTCAGCCACGTCCTCGACAAGACAGCAGAGGCCTGCTATGGCTGTCACAATCAAGCCCAACCGTTGGCGCGGCTGAATCGTCCCGACCGCTTTCGCATTTATCGCAACGGTGGCGGACACCGCGTGCTGGGAATTATCACTCCCATTGAAAATCAAGCCAACTGCTCTAACGCCGCCTGCCACGCGCATCCTGCCGACCAGCAAGTTCTGGGCGTTTTGGACACAAATCTCTCTCTAGCGAAAGCGGACGCACAAATTGCGGTCAGCAGTGCCCGCTCGCTCTCATACACGGCGGGTGCAATGCTAATCGTCGCGGTATTGAGTTGGTTATTTGTCTGGAGAGAGGTTGGCAAACCCATCCAGGCACTCGAGAAAGGGACGGAACATCTTTCCCAGGGAGAGCTTGGCTACCAGATCGAGGCGCAATCCCAGGACGAAGTAGGGGATTTGGCGCGGTCGTTCAACGGAATGAGTCTGCAGTTGCGCGCGGCGAATGAGGAAATCGTGACATGGGCCAAGACCCTTGAAGATCGCGTCGACGAGAAGACCAAAGAACTCAGAAGCGCCCACGACCACATGCTGCACGTCGAAAAGATGGCCTCTCTGGGCAAGATGGCGGCGGTGGTAGCGCACGAGGTGAACAATCCACTATCCGGCATTCTGACCTACGCCAAGCTGCTCCGGAAGTGGGTAGAGTCGGGCCAAGCCGGGCATGACAAGCGCGAAGAGGCTATGCAATGTCTGGAACTGATCGCAACAGAAAGCCGGCGCTGCGGCGACCTGATCAAGAACCTGCTGAGTCTTTCGCGCACCGCGCCAATGAACGTTCAATCGACCGATCTGCATGCGGTGATGGATCGCTGCCTGATGCTGGTCCGGCACCAATTGGATTTGGGAGGAATCGAGCTGCAATTGAACATTGCGAAAGACCTCCCGCGCGTGCCCTGCGATCCGGCGCAGATTGAACAAGTCCTCATCGCCCTGATCATGAATGCGATCGATGCCATGCCGCGGGGCGGCAATCTCTGGCTCGATGCCCGTTTGAGTGATGATGAGTCAGAAATCGAGATCCAGGTTCGCGACGATGGAGCGGGCATCGCCCCCGACATCCTGCCGCATATTTTCGAACCGTTTCTGACGACAAAAGAAAGTGGCCATGGAGTCGGACTGGGCTTGGCCATTAGTCGGGGTATCGTGGAGCGGCATAACGGGCGCATCGAGGCCAAATCGGAGTTGGGCCGGGGAACGACCTTCAACATAAGCCTGCCAACTCAAGCGGCTGACCGTCCGTTGGCGCCCGTCAGCGCCGGGAATGACGCAATGAAGGTGAGGTGAACGAAGTGAGCACACAAGGAAAACTGCTGATCGTGGACGACGAACTAAGCGTGCGCGACTCGCTGGGCAAATGGTTCCGTGAAGAAGGTTACGAAGTCGCCACCACAGAAAACGCCAGCGACGCACTCACCCGGCTGGCGGAACAACGCTGGGATGCTGCTTTGGTGGATATCAAAATGCATGGCACCGATGGGATCGAACTGCAGCGGCGTATGCATGAAGTCGATCCGGAGTTGATCGTGATCATGATGACTGGCTATGCTTCCGTCGAGACCGCAGTCACCGCGTTGAAAAATGGCGCCTATGACTATGTGACCAAGCCGCTCGATCCCGATGAGATCGCACATCTGGTAAAGAACGCGCTGGCGCATAAGCGGACGGCGCAGGAGAACGTACTTTTGCGGGAGACGGTGGCAGAAGTTGCGCGTCCGGGAGATCTGATCGGACAAAGCACTGCCATGCGCAAGATCTTTGATGCCATTGAGACGGTGGGTCCCACGGACGCTACGGTGCTGATCACCAGCGAGAGCGGAACCGGGAAGGAATTATTGGCGCGCGCGATCCATCAGGCGAGCCCGCGAAAGTTTCATCCTCTGGTCGTAATTCATTGCGGCGCGCTGACCGAGACGCTTCTGGAGAGCGAACTCTTCGGACATGAGAAAGGCGCGTTCACCGGAGCGCAGTATCGCAAGAAAGGCAAATTCGAAATCGCCGAGGGTGGGACGGTTTTCCTGGATGAGATCGGCGACATCTCCCTGAAGACACAGACCGATTTGCTGCGGGTGCTGCAGGAGCGCGAAATCACTCGCGTGGGCGGCAATCAAATTATCAAGGTAGACTTCCGGTGCATCGCCGCCACCAACAAGGATCTGGAGAAATTGATCGAGGAGGGTAAATTCCGTCCCGACCTTTTCTACCGGCTCAACGTCTTCCGCATCGAACTGCCGCCGTTGCGCGATCGCCGCGAGGACATTCCGTTGCTCGTGGACCACTTCGTCCGCAAGCTCTCTCTGGCGATGAACAAACGCATAACCCGCGTTTCACCTGCAGCCATGAACTTGTTGCAGCAGCAGCCGTGGCTGGGGAACGTTCGTGAACTGGAGAATGCGGTCGAGCGCGCCATGGTTGTGGGCCAGGAGCCGGAACTGAAAGAACAGGACTTCATTTTTAAGCCGCAAAGCGTCTCCAACGGATCGAGTAAGACATTAGACGACATGGAACGCGCTCACATTCTACGAGTAGTGGAAGAATGTGGGGGGAATCAGAGTCATGCCGCGGAGGTGCTCGACATCGATCGAGTCACGCTTTATCACAAGCTGAAGAAATATGGCTGGACTCGCGCTTCGGTGGATCGAGATAAGAAGCCCGATGAAGTCGCGCGGTGAAGGCACGCGATGAAGCTATTGCATCTGTTGCCGATCGGGAATGTGGATGACGGGTTGCTGAAGGATCTTTGTCCTTCCATCGAAGAAATTTTTCGCGTTCCCTGCAAAGTGCTTCCCGTCCGTCTTGACCCGGAGTGCGCCTTCCACGGAGAGCGGCAGCAATATCATTCCTCGGAAATTCTGCACCGCATGCAAAGTTTTCTTACCGCGGATTCGTGGCGACTGCTGGGTATCGGGGCTGTGGATATGTATATCCCGATTCTCACTTTCGTTTTTGGCGAGGCGCAGGTGGGTGGTCCGTGTGCGGTGGTCTCAGCGCACCGACTGCGCCAGGAGTTCTACGGATTACCCTCCGACCGCAAACTGTTTCGCCAGCGCCTGATCAAGGAAGCCGTGCATGAAGTGGGACACACTCTGCACTTAACTCATTGCGATGACTATCGCTGCGCGATGGCCTCGTCCCATGCCGTGGAGTGGATCGACCTGAAGGAAAGCGCGCTGTGCGCTACGTGCCAAAGCGTGGCAACACCTATAACGCAAGTCCAGCCGGCGCGAAACTTCTGAACTCGTGGACACCCTCGAGTGTATTGCACCCAAGGTTGCTGGACGCAAGAACACCGGCCGCCCGGTGTCCTGGCTGTTTAGCCTTGGATCCGGGCGGCCGGTGCTTCAGCGGTCCTCAGCGAGGCCGGTTCTCCTCGCATACGAGGTGCGCTTATGACAGGAAGAACTCTTTCGCTATCGGCAGCCAGTCCTGGTCTGGGATCTGGGCGGAGATGCTGTCTACGGCTACTCCGCCGTCCTGGGCCATCGCACCCGCCATTGCCATCGGCATGTGGCGCTGCAAGCGGCTTGCGGACTCTTCTGTCCACCAGCGGGCCATCGCGCCACCCAGCAGGTTGCGGAAGCTTGTCTTGGCGTCGGGGGCCTGGACCGTCATCAGCCAGCCTTCGCCGTAAGGATCGCGGAGCGCCAGCTTCGCATCCTTCATGACGGCTTCGTTGATGTCAGAGACGCTGCCTTCGATGGGCGAAACCATGTCGACGGTGCGACCGTCGCGATGAATGGTGCACATCTTCTGGCCCTGGCGAATCCACTGGCCGCGTTGCGGCAGCGTGATGCTCTCGAGCTCGCCGGTGAGCTTGGAGGCAAAATCATCCATGCCGACCCGCACCAAGCTGGGGCTCTCGCTCAATGCCCAAGTGTGACCAGGGTGATAGCGCAAATTCTCCGGAACTTCGAAGCCGCCGACCAGAGCTGGCTGCAAACGCGGTGCGTTTGCCTCCTGCCTGGGCGCGGCAACCTGCAATGCTGGTTGTACAACTGCGTGGCGGCTGCGGAAATGATCGATCAGTAAGAAACTTGCGAATGTGAAGAGAACCAGTAGGACTGTCATAAGTCACCTCGTCGGAGGGCCGTCGAGCGAGCCACTCAGCACTTTTGTTAAGGCAATCGCCGTGCCAAGCGCGGCCGAGTTGCGCGTGGGAGGGTTGCGGACGGCGATCTCGTGCTGAATCAGTCGGATAGACGAAGCGCAATGTTATGACGCGAGAGTGTGCGATGAAGTTGTCAACAGTGGCTTGATTGAAATTGCAACAGGCTTAAAGCTAGTGTTTGCAACGTTTCAGAGAAGAAGACGTGATCAGGCTTTGCAATCAAAGGCTTACGGGCGAGGAGCTAAAGATGAATATCACAACAGCGAAAGTTGAAGAATGCAACGGCGAAAGACTACTCCGGGGAGTATTGCTCCTGCAGTTCGGCGTCCGCCGTTTCAGTAGTTGCGGTTGGCGCGTTGATGCCGTATTCCAATCCTTTTTCGAAGGCCTTGAGGTTTAGATCAAGGAAGCTGGGCGGAACGGAATCTGCCACTGCTTTGCGAACTGCGTCGGCATCCAGCAGGTGAGTGACGGCGGTGAAGAATCCGACCATCACGGAATTCAGCACCATACGCTTTCCGAGTTCTTCGGCGATGCGGGTCGCTGGGATGCTGTAGACCTGGAGTTCCTGGTTGATATCGGAGACTCGTACGAGATCCTGCTCAACAATAAGGATGCCGCCATCTTTCAACTCGGGGACGAAACGTACGTAGGCTTCCTGCGACATAACGACGAGGATGTCGGGCTTGGTGACGTAAGGGTACAACACAGGCGAATCGGAAAGGACGAGCTGCGCGCTGCAGGCTCCGCCACGGGCTTCCGGGCCGAAGTTCTGTGTCATGGTGGCGAAAGCGCCTTGGTAGATCGATGCGGCCTTGCCGAGGAGAATTGCCGAAAGGATGACTCCCTGGCCGCCGAAGCCCGCGACTCGAATTTCAGTTAGCTGCATACTGGCACCTCTTGTTCGTCTTGTTCTACGAATTTTTCGCCTAACGATTCCGTGAATTGCGCTCGCATCATGGTGCCGTAGTCGGGGCGGTCGCGGTCTACGAATTTGCCTACGATGATCTCGCCGGTCATAGTGAGGCCGACCTCGCTGGTAGGCGCGCCGTGCCGCACTTTACTCTTCTCTTTGTAGTACTTCATGGTGTCGAGACCGTCGCCCAGTTTGTTGCGGCGCTGATAGAGAGTGGGACAGGGCGAGATGACTTCGATAAAAGAGAAACCTTTTTTCTGAAACGCCTCGCCGATGGAGCGCGAGAGCTGGCGTACGTGGAAGGTGGTCCAGCGTGCGACGTACACCGCGCCAGCGGCTTCGACCAAGTGCGGTAAGTTGAACGACGGCTCGAACACGCCGTAAGGATTGGTGGAGGTGGTCGAGTGATCGGGAGTGGTGGGCGCGGTTTGGCCGCCAGTCATGGCGTAGATCAGGTTGTTGACGCAGATGACCTTCAGATCGATGTTGCGGCGGGCGGCGTGAATCAGATGATTGCCGCCAATGGCTGAGAGGTCGCCGTCACCGGAGTAGACGACAACGTTGAGCTTTGGGTTGGCCAGTTTGAGGCCGGTGGCGAACGGGATGGCGCGGCCGTGCGTGGTATGGAAAGAATCCAGTTTGACGTAGCCGGCGACGCGGCCAGTGCAGCCGATGCCTGAGACCAGCGCCAGCGATCCCAAATCGATTTTTGAGTCGATGAGCGCACGGGCAAAAGAGTTCACCGTGGTGCCGATGCCGCATCCCGGGCACCAGATGTGAGGCATACGATCGGTGCGCAAGAAAGGCTCGACTGGGTTGACGGCAGGATTACCAATATCGATCAAGCTGTCTGACATCTGCTAGCCTCCACGATCACTTTGAGGATGTCTTCGGGTCTGTGAACGCCGCCGCCCGCGTGCGACACGGCGAACGTCTTCGCCTGACCGGCAGCAGCCCGCTCCACTTCCCGCACCATCTGGCCGAGATTCAGCTCGGGAACGACGAATGCTTTGACCTTGGCTGCGAGCTCTCGGATCTTTTTTTCTGGAAATGGCCATGCGGTGATCAGACGCAACTTGCCAACGCGCAGACCCTGTTCACGAGCTACCCCGATGGCTCGTTGCGCCACTCGGGAAGTAATTCCGTAGGAGACGACCACGACGTCGGCGCCGTCGAGCTGCTCTTCCTCGAACATGGCGATGCGGTCGGCGGCGTCGCGAATCTTGTTTTGCAAGCGCCGAACCAGCTTGTCCTGAACTTGCGGCGTCATGTTGGGGTAACCGTGTTCGTCGTGCGTCAAGCCAGTCACATGAAAGTTGTAGCCTTCGCCGGCGTGCGCCATTTCCGGGACTTGGTCGCCATTGGTGTCGTAGGGCAGGTAGTCCTCAACGGACTTGCGGGTATGCTTGCGCGGCACGACTTCGATTTGGTCGGCGGGAGGGATGACGACTTTCTCGGTCATGTGGCCGACGACTTCATCCATCATGAACATCACGGGCACGCGAAATTCCTCGGCCAGGTTGAAGGCTTTGATGGTGAGATCAAAACACTCCTGCGGAGAATTCGGGCAGAGCGCGATGATCTCGTAGTCGCCATGCGAGCCCCAGCGCGCCTGCATCATGTCGGCTTGCGCGGGGAGCGTGGGCAGGCCGGTGGATGGGCCGCCGCGTTGCACATCCACGAACACACAGGGCGTTTCGGTCATAGCGGCGTAGCCGATATGCTCCATCATCAAAGAGAATCCGGGACCGGAAGTGACGGTGAATGCCTTCGCTCCTCCCCATACAGCGCCTTGCAACGTGATGGATGCGGCGAGCTCGTCTTCCATCTGGATGAAGGTTCCTCCCACCTTAGGCACGCGAGAGGCGAAACGCTCCACAACTTCAGTGGAAGGAGTGATGGGATAGCCGGCCGCGAATCGTGCGCCAGCCGCAAGGGCTCCTTCACAGCAAGCGTGGTCGCCGTCGATGAAGTGTATGCCAGTGAGAACTCCGCGAGGATCGGCTTTCATTTTTTACCTTCCTTGGCGCCAGAGTTCTTGGTAGCAAAGATTGCGAAATCGGGGCAGTACATGCCGCACAAGTCACATCCGCTGCACTTCTCGGGATGAACCACATGCGGGGGATGGTAACCCTTGGAATTGAAAGCGGAAGAAAGAGCGAGCACGTGGGAGGGACAAAACTCCACACAGAAGCCGCAGGATTTGCAGTGCTCGACGACGATGGAAACGCGTCCTTTTGCCATGAGAACTCCACGCTGAAGCTGGTAGAACACCCACGAAAACCTTAGGTAATTATGCCTTGCGGGAAGATGGTTAAATGTGACAGTAGTCACAGATGTATGTGAAGAAGCGCACGTCAGGCGCATCCGGACAGAGAGAAACGTCACAGATTTTGTCGGAAGTCTTAGGCCGTCCTGGAGTATTATTTCGTCGTGCGGAGTGGCACCGTCGATTGTGTCTTTGATCACAGTAACGGGAGAACCGATGGAGTATGAATAAGTTGAGAGGAAATTGCGCTCATCTTCTTCTGCCACTCCTGGTAGCAAGAGGGTCGGCTTTCGGTTTCAGAGCACGCTTGGGCTTCAGTGAGAGCCCTCGGTCCTAAAGGAGAAATTGCGATGTCGCTGAGGAAAGTGATTTTGATGTTTACCGCCCTAGTCGTACTTACCTGCATGGTAGCGGCGCAGGATCAAACGCCGGACCAAAACAAAACAGTCATCCAGCATGTCCCGATCACGACCACGTCGCCGGTTTCCGGCAAAGAGATGTATACGGCGTACTGTGCGGTTTGCCATGGAACGGACGGCAAAGGCGGAGGGCCCGCGGCCAGCGCGCTGAAGATGCCTCCGACCGATCTTACCCAGCTGAGCAAGAACAACGGGGGAAAGTATCCCGCTCTGAAAGTCACTTCCACCATTCGCGGCACGGGCGATCTGCCCGCGCACGGATCCAGAGATATGCCGGTGTGGGGACAGTTATTCTGGAATATGAGTCGTGGACACGAGGGTGAAGTGCAGCAACGCGTGTCGAACCTTACCCATTACATCGAGACTCTGCAAGCGAAATAGGGCGTTCGCCAGAGTTGTGTAGACAGGCCCAAGAGTTGCGGGCACGAGCGGTGGTTCGTGCCCGTTTTTTCTCTGTTGAGCGGTAATTCTCCCATTCAGCTTTCGTTGCGCAACTGGCGTTTTAGCTGCCGCTATGAGGTCTCCAGGCCTCGCGGTTGGTGGCCGCTACATGCTGGATGCTCTTAACTGCCTTCATATACTGGGCCCGCTCGAAGGCTGAAGGATTGGGGCAGCGGATCTGGCTCATGCTGCCTTTCATGAGCTGGACAGATTCGTATTCGTGTTTTTCCATCCATTCCAGCAAACCCGATTCGATTTTCCGAAGATGGTCGATGCCGTTGCGTAACAGCACGGAGCAGAGCATCGTAACGTCGGCGCCGACCATCAGCAGCTTAACCACGTCCTCGGGACCATGAACGCCACTGGTCGCCGCCAGATTAGCGCGGATGCGACCGTAGAGGATACCGATCCAGGTCAGCGGAAGCCGCAACGCTTGTGGAGTGCTGAGCAGCACGTTCGGTTGGATTTCCAGTTCCTCGAGGTTGATGTCCGGTTGGTAGAAGCGATTGAATAGGACGAGCCCGTCCGCGCCTGCGTCATTCAGCCGTTTCGCCATATTGGCCATGTTGCTGAAAAAGGGGCTGACCTTTACCGCGACAGGGATTGTCACCGCTGATTTCACCGCTTTAAGTATGTCGATGTATTCCTGCTCGATTGCGAGGGAGCTAATGTCGGGATCGGCGGCGATCGAGTAGATGTTGCATTCCAAAGCGTCCGCGCCGGCCTGCTCAATGAGCTTGGCGTACTGCGTCCAGCCGCCGACAGTGGTGCCGTTGAGGCTGGCGATAATTGGCATCGACACTACTTGCTTGGCCCGACGGATGTGATTCAGATATCCCTCAGGTCCCAGGTGGAATTCATCGGGCTGCGGGAAAAAGCTGGACGCCTCTGCAAAACTGTCGGTCCCTTCGGCCAGATGGTATTCGAGCTCGAAGCTTTCTTGCCGCAACTGCTCTTCGAACAGCGAATACAACACAACTGCGGAGGCTCCCGCATCTTCGAGACGCTTAATGCCGTCGATTTCCTGGGATAGGGGTGAGGCTGAAGCCACCAAAGGAGTACGCAGCTGCAAACCTAGATAGTTAGTCTTGAGATCGATCATGATTGCTCCTGGCAAGCGAAGAGGTTGGAAACAACATCTCCGCCGTCATTTAAAGGGTTTTCGCAAAGGCGCAGCTGGCTGCAACTTGCATGCAACGCCTGTAGTTCATTCGGCCTTGGCCGGTTCTTTGTCACCTTTCCGTTGCGCCATATATTCGTACAGGCGAAAACGGGTAATGGCATCATGCTGAGCTTCATCCCACAGGTGCTTGGCATCTTCCGGTCTGCTTTTGGTGAGCATTTTGAAGCGTGTTTCCATCTGCATGAAATCCGCGACTTTGCGGGTGGGGGTCCGGGAATCGAGAATCAGCGGATTCTCGCCTTGGGCCGTCCGTTCCGGGTTGTAGCGATAGAGCAACCACTGTCCAGAATCGACGGCCACTTTCTGATCCGACATCGCAGTCGTCATGTTGATGCCGTGAGCGATACAATGCGAATAGGCGATGATGAGACTGGGCCCGTCGTAAGCTTCAGCCTCCAGGAACGCTTTTAGCGTGTGCTCGTCTTTGGCGCCCATGGCCACACTGGCCACGTAGATGTTTCCGTAGCTCATGGCGATGAGTCCCAGATCTTTCTTGGGGCCAGGCTTGCCGCCAGCGGCAAATTTTGCCACTGCGCCGCGTGGAGTAGATTTAGACGCCTGCCCTCCGGTGTTGGAGTAGACCTCAGTATCGAGCACCAGCACGTTGACGTTGCGACCGCTGGCTAACACATGATCGAGGCCGCCGTAGCCGATGTCATAGGCCCAGCCGTCTCCGCCAACGATCCAAATACTCTTCTTGACCAGCAAGTCAGCGACGGAAAGCAGTTGCTTCGCGTCCGCGGAACTTACGCCGTGCAGTTTTTCTTTCAGCAGATCCACGCGTTGGCGCTGTTCGTAGATGTCTGCTTCGTCCTTCTGCGGAGAAGTGAGAAGTGCCGTGGCGAGTTCTTCGCCAATCGTTCCCGCGACGCGCTTGACCAATTCCTGAGCGAACTCGGCCTGCTTATCGACGGAAAGCCGGAAGCCCAAACCGAACTCGGCGTTGTCTTCGAAGAGAGAATTCGACCATGCGGGTCCGCGGCCATCTGCGTTCTTCGTCCAAGGCGTGGTGGGCAGGTTGCCGCCATAGATCGATGAACACCCGGTAGCGTTGGCAATGATGGCGCGGTCGCCAAACAGTTGCGACATCAGCTTGAGATATGGAGTTTCCCCGCAACCGGCGCAGGCGCCGGAAAACTCGAACAGAGGCTCCTGCACCTGCTGTTGGCGGATATTTCCGACTTTAATGTTGCGCCGATCGAGCTCCGGGATATTGAGAAAGAAATCCCAGTTCTCGCGCTCCGGTACGCGCAGCGGAGGTTGCGGCACCATGTTGATGGCTTTGAGCCGCGTTTCGGCCTTGTTCTTCACTGGACAAATTTCCACGCAGATGCCGCAGCCGGTGCAGTCTTCCGGCGCGACCTGGATCGTATACTTGAGGCCCTGCCATTCCTTGTCGCGAGTCTCAGTGGACTTGAATGTCGCGGGAGCGTGTTCCAATTCTTTCGAGTCGTAAACCTTGATGCGGATGACCGAATGCGGGCAAACCATGGCGCACTTTCCGCACTGGATGCAGATCTTTGAATCCCAGGCGGGGATTTCGAGCGCCAGGTTGCGCTTCTCCCACTTCGCGGTTCCGGTGGGGAAAGTGCCATCCACGGGAAATGCGCTAACCGGTAATTCGTCGCCGCGTCCGGCATAGATCGTGCCCAGTACATCGCGCTCGAATTCCGGCGCTGAGATGGAAAATGGCGGCGGTAACTCAATTTTGCTGGTGAGTTCAGTGGGGACCTTCACTTCGAACAAGTGGGCCAGTGTTTCGTCTACGGCTTTCATGTTCTTCTGAACGATCTCTTCGCCCTTGCGACCATAAGTGTGACGAATTGATTCGCGAATCGCCTCGATCGCTTGATCCGCCGGCAAGACCGCGGAGATAGCGAAGAAGCACACCTGCAGAATCGTGTTCATGCGGCTGCCCATGCCGGTGTCCCGCGCCACCTGGTAGGCGTCAATCACGTACAGTTTCGCGCGTTTCGAAATGAGCTGCTGTTGGACGGAACGGGGAAGATGGTCCCAAACTTCATCCGCACCGAATGGACTATTCAACAGGAAAGTGCCGCCGGGAACCAAAGCGCTCAGCATGTCGTAGCGCTCGAGGAAGATCCATTGATGACACGCTACGAAGTTCGCGCTTGAAACCAGATAGCTGGAGCGAATGGGCTGCGGCCCGAAACGGAGGTGGGAAATGGTTGCAGCGCCGGACTTCTTGGAATCGTAGACAAAATATCCCTGCGCGTAATTATCCGTGTTCTCGCCGATGATTTTGATTGAGTTCTTGTTGGCGCCTACGGTGCCGTCCGCGCCCAAACCGTAAAACATTGCCCGGACAACATTGGCAGGCTCAATGGAGAAGCCGGCGTCATAGGGCAAACTGGTGTGGCTAACGTCATCATGAATGCCGATGGTGAAGTGATCTTTAGGCTGATCTGCTTTCAAATTGTCATAGACCGCCTTGACCATGGCTGGAGTGAATTCCTTGGAGGAGAGCCCATAGCGTCCACCTACGACGGCCGGGGCTACTTTTCGCGGACTGAAGCCAGCTTTGACGCCTTCGTGAAGCGAGTTTACGACATCGAGGTAAAGCGGTTCGCCAATCGCACCCGATTCCTTGGTGCGATCGAGGACGGCGATCTTGCGCACGCTGACTGGCAGAGCCGCGAGGAATGCCTGCACCGGGAAGGGGCGATACAAATGTACTTTCAGCAGTCCGAGCTTTTCGCCCTGGGCGTTAAGGGATTCGACGGTTTCGTGAGCCACCTCGGCACCCGAGCCCATGATCACGATCACGCGCTCCGCGTCCGGTGCACCAACGTAATCAACCAGATGATAGGAGCGGCCCGCCACTGCGGCGAACTTGTTCATCACGGATTGGACAATTTGCGGACAAGCATCGTAATAAGAATTTGCCCGTTCGCGCATCTGGAAGAAGACGTCGGGATTCTGTGCCGTACCACGTAGGACCGGATGATCCGGCGAGAGCGCGCGCTGCCGATGCTCGAAGACGCGGTCCATGTTGATGAGCGCGCGCATATCGTCTTCGGTGAGCATCTCGATCTTGTTCACTTCGTGCGAGGTGCGGAAGCCATCAAAGAAATGCAGGAAAGGGATGCGCGACTCGAGCGCTGCGGCATGAGCGATGAGGGCCATGTCCATCGCCTCCTGCACCGAGTTGGAACTAAGCATGGCGTAGCCGGTAGCGCGGCAGGACATGACGTCCGAATGATCCCCGAAGATCGACAGGGCGTGGGTCGCCAGCGTGCGTGCCGAAACATGGAACGCCGTGGGCGTAAGCTCTCCAGCAATCTTGTTCATGTTCGGTATCATGAGCAGCAGCCCCTGCGAGGCGGTAAACGTAGTGGCCAGCGAACCAGTTTGCAGCGCGCCATGCACCGCCCCGGCAGCGCCACCCTCACTTTGCATCTCGATCACGTGGGGCACTGTCCCCCAGATGTTCTGGATACCCTGAGACGCCCATTCGTCCGCCCATTCGCCCATGTTGGAAGAAGGAGTGATGGGATAAATGGCAATGACTTCGTTGACACGATAGGCGACGTAGGCGACCGCCTCGTTTGCATCCATGGTCTTGAACTTGCGTTTCATGAGCACTCGACCACCTTTACATGCAGATATGAATGTGTGATTTGGTTATTTCCCACTTGTCTGCATAAGCATGGACGATGGCGCAGAAGAACGCAGCAAGGCAAGTCACAGAGGAATGTGATTTCCGTCACATGGGTAGCGGAAACAGGAATTGTGAGGGACATCACACCGCCGTGTATCTTGCAGCACAGCCAAGCGGTCGATCCAGACGGACACTAGCGGCAGAGACCGGCTCCACATGACTGCGATTGTCCCAGATGCGACTCGCAGCGAGGGGGCCCGGTGTTCGACACGAAGGTTGTTCGAGACGAGGTTGTTTCAGGAGGCTCGCATGCTCTCGCCGTACGGATTGGAGATTGTGGAAAGCTGCATAACCTGCAAGCTGCGCGCTGACCGCATCTTTTGCGATCTGCCGCCCACGGCGTTGCAGAACTTTGAAAACATCAAGTTCGCTACTGCCTATCCCCAGGGAGCGGTGCTGTTTGTGGAGGGGCAGATGCCCCGCGGCATCTTTGTGCTCTGCAAAGGCGGGGTTAAGCTCTCGATTAATTCCCCGAGCGGGAGGACGATGATCGTGAAACTCGCGGAACCCGGGGAGGTATTGGGGTTGAGCGCGACTATCTCTGGCAAACCCTACGAAGTGACGGCAGAGACGATCGATCCCTGTCAGGTCAATTTCGTGAAGCGCGATGATTTTCTGAAGTTTCTGAAGGACGATGTAGAAGCCTGCTTCAAAGTGGCAGAGCAGTTGGGTGAAAAGTATCACAACGCGTGTAAGGAAGTGCGGTCGCTGGGACTGTCGCACTCCGCGGCCGAGAAATTGGCCAAGCTGCTTCTGGAATGGAGCTCCAAGAACGGCGAAGGCGCGAAAGCGGAGCCGCGGTTGAAGTTGAGACTCACCCACGAGGAAATCGCCCAGATGATCGGGACTTCGCGAGAAACGGTCACGCGGCTGTTTGCGGAGTTGAAGAAGCGTCAGATATTGCAGTCGAAAGGCTCGACTCTGGTGATTCGCAACACGTTAGCGCTGCGCGAGATCGCGAATCGCAACTAGGCGCACCGCCTTGGCGCGATGCTTCGCAAGATACGCTGCGGGGACGTAACTATCACATTCTGCATAGTTTGAAGTCTCGTGACGGTAATCACAATTCGAGGTGATGATCATCACCGCCGCGAGTTCCCTTCTCTTTTATCGTTGCGCCGTGGGTGGGCGACAGCGCCCGGTTCTGGGAGGATAGAGCAAATGACTACTGCAAACGGCAAGGGGCAGCATCCAAATCAGGTAACGCAAAAGCCGCGACTGATTTTTTGGGAGTTGACGAAAGGGTGCAATCTCCGCTGCATCCATTGCCGGGCCAGTGCGACGGAGTTGAGTTCTCCCTCTGATCTGTCCACACAAGCGGCACGCGACATCATCGATCAGATTGTCGAGATGTCTTCTCCTATTCTCGTGCTTAGCGGCGGCGAACCGCTCTTCCGCTCAGATATTTTTCAGTTGGCGCAATACGGCACAGATAAAGGGCTGCGAGTGGCGTTGGCCACGAATGGCACTCTGGTTACGAAAAAGGTCGCGCAGAAGATCGTCGATAGCGGTGTGAAGCGTGTGGCCATCAGTCTTGACGGCGCCGACGCAGCCACTCACGATACGTTCCGCGGCATTCCTGGCGCGTTTGACGCGGCCATTACAGGTTTCCGCAATCTCAAAGATCTCGGCATGTCGGTGCAGATCAATACTACGATCGCTCGTCACAATGCCCATCAACTTCCGGACGTGCTTGAACTCGCGAAGTCTCTCGGAGCAGACGCGCTGCACACGTTTCTCCTGGTACCGGTGGGTTGCGGTGTAGATATCGCTGCCGAGCAGATGGTTCCACCGGAAGAGTACGAGCGGATGTTGAACTGGTTCTACGATCGCTCGCTGGAGGGTGGCATCGAGTTGAAGGCAACTTGTGCGCCCCATTACTTCCGCGTGGTTCGACAACGGCGCGTGGCCGAGCACCGTTCCGCGGCTGCGGCTCAGGCTGCGCATGCGGTACCCGAAGAGCTGCAGGAGTCGCCAAGCAACGTTTCGGCAAACATTGGCCCCACTGAGATGGCGATGCCCGGCTCGACCGGCATCGAATTGAAGCCGCATGGGATTGGAAAGGCCGTGGGACACCCTGGAACTCATCCGTCCGATATGAACGCCATGACGAAAGGATGCCTGGCTGGAACCGCTGTGTGTTTCATTTCTCATCAGGGCGAGGTTTATCCCTGTGGATATTTGCCTGCCTTGGCAGGCGATCTGAAAAAGCAGGCGTTTGCCGACATCTGGAAGAACTCCGTGGTATTCAATCAACTGCGCGATACCAATAACTTGAAGGGAAAGTGCGGTTGCTGCGAGTTCCGCAATATTTGCATGGGTTGCAGGGCACGAGCATTCGCCGTCACCGGTAACTATCTGGATGAGGAACCCTTCTGCGTCTACGAACCGCACACTAAAGTCTTGCAGGAAAAGGATATTGTGCCTGCGGAAGTCGTGCGCTGAGACGTTAGCGAGGCTTTTCACCACAGCTGCGCAGAGAAACAAACGCGAAGGAAATCACGCTAGCTGGCCCTCCCCCAGCAGTTCTGATCGGTTTTCTCTGCTATTTGTACCTCTGTGGTGGAAAGCTCTTAAACGGGCCAAAAGACACGAACCCAGCGTCATATCCCACTAAGCAACCTCCTTAGTCCCACTAGTTCTTCAGCCGCATCCACCCTAACTCACTGAAAATAAATGTTCTTCCTGTTCTGGCAAGGAGCCGGCCTTTGGCACAGGGGGTGCTTTTCCTAAAGCGTTGTCTACAGGAGTTGAGACGTGGAACCGGCTCTCATGGTGGTTGGCCTGAATTATCGTACGGCCCCAGTGGCAGTGCGGGAACGTTTCTGGATCAGCGAGAATCGGCGCTATCAAGCCCTGGTGCAGTTGTCACGGGCGGAGGGCATCGACGAAGTGATTGTGCTGGCCACTTGCAACCGCACTGAGTTTTTGCTGTGGGCGAACGACGTCACTTTGGCCGCGAACTCCGTGATGCGGCTTCTCGGCGCCGAATACGGACTCTTGCTGTGCGAGTGGAAGCATTTCTACCGCTTGCTGGACGAAGCTGCCCTGCTGCACATTTTTCGAGTCGCATCCAGCCTGGACTCGATGGTGGTGGGCGAGCCGCAGGTGGTGTCCCAAGTGAAACAGGCTTGGCAGCAGGCACAGAAGATTGGCGCTACGGGACGCTTTCTTGATGCCGTGATGCAGAAGGCGCTCACGGTCTCGAAGCGCGTGCGCACGGAGACGGCGATTGGAAATGCAGCAGTTTCCATTCCGTATGCCGCGGTGGAACTCACACGGCAGATTTTCGGTACGCTGGGAAACAAGAAAGTCCTTTTGTTAGGCGCGGGAAAGATGAGCGAACTTTCAGCCCGCGGGTTGCTCAACCAAGGAGCCGCTTCCGTCTGTGTGATCAACCGCACTCTGGAGCATGCCACTGAACTGGCAACAAAACTGGGCGGGACTGCGATTCCCTTCGAAGAGCGCTGGCAACATATGTCGAACGCCGACATCATCATCAGCTCGACTTCGTGTCCGCACACGATTCTCAGTCGCGAGGAAGCCGAGAACATGACTCGTGGGCGCAAAGACAAGCCCCTGGTGATTGTGGATATCGCAATGCCGCGTGACATAGACTCGGTGGTACGCGAGGTCAAGGGCGTTTTCCTCTATGACCTGGACGACCTGGAAAACGTAGTCGACCACAATGCGGGCGAGCGTGAGATTGCCGCCGCCGAAGCACAAAAGATTCTGCAGTCCGAAGCCCAAGGCTTCCGTCGCAGGCTGATGGCGGAGAGGGTGGTACCAACCATTGTTGCGTTGCGCCAGCGGCTGGACGAAATTTGCCGGCAAGAATTGGATTCCTTCCGACAAGAGTGCGGACCTTTTTCCAAGGACCAGGACGAAATGTTAAACGCAGTCATGTCCCGTATGACGCAGAGGATCGCAGGGTCCCTGGCCCGTGAGCTCAAGGAACTTCCAGAAAAGATGGAGCAGGAACAGATGACCACTGCATTGCAGCGGCTCTTCCATCTGCAAACGCCTAAAACGGCGATTGCCGGCACCATTTCTTAAGAGTAGTAGCGAAGACCATGGCGAACGACGAGCAAGCCGCATCTCATTCCCAGATCTAGTTCGCATCCGGAAAAGCTCTGCTGGTCATTGGACAATCCTGTTATGACGACGTAAAGTCGGCGTGTGATCAGCCTCTCCACTCGTATTCCACTGATTGCTCACGTCCAGGGGCGACACGGACGCGTTGCTATTGTCGATTCACACGGGGCCTTCGCCTACGACGACTTGCTCGACGCATCGGCGCGCGTGGCGACGGCGCTGCTCACTGGCCGCGACGACCTCCGCGAAGAGCGAGTGGCGTTTCTGATCGTGCCGGGATTTGCCTGGGTGGCAGTGCAGTGGGGGATCTGGCGGGCAGGTGGAGTTGCCGTCCCGTTGCCGCTCGGCTCTGCAAAGCCTGAACTGGAATATTTGATCGACGACGCCCAGGCATCGGCCCTGGTGTTTGATGCTCAGGCCGCTTCCCTGCTGACACCAATTGGCACAGCCCGTGGCATCCGCACGTTGTCGTATGAGCAGATTTTCGCTCACCCATCAGCAGGACTACCTGACATCGGCCCGGAGATCACTAACGATCGGCGGGCTATGATTCTTTACACCAGCGGCACGACGAACCGGCCGAAGGGCGTGGTCACAACCCATGCCAATATTGCAGCGCAGATCACAAGCCTAGTGGAGGCTTGGGAGTGGTCGACCGACGATCGCATCGTTCTATGTTTGCCGCTGCACCACGTGCACGGAATCATCAACGTGGTTTCCTGTGCACTGTGGTCGGGCGCGACCTGCGAGATGCTGCCGCGCTTTGATGCAAATGTCGTGTGGGATTGCATCGCCGGTGGCGGCGTAACTTTGTTCATGTCAGTACCGACAGTTTATGTGAAGCTCATCGTTGCCTGGGACGCGGCTTCGCCAGAGCGCCGCGCGGAGCTGAGTCAGGCCTGCAGAGGGTTGCGGTTGATGGTTTCTGGGTCGTCCGCGCTGCCGGTAGGCACGCTCGAGCGCTGGAAAGAAATCAGCGGCCACACATTGCTCGAGCGTTACGGTATGACGGAGATTGGCATGGCGCTGTCGAACCCGTTGCGGGGCGAGCGCACTCCAGGCAGTGTTGGTACGCCGCTGCCCGGCGTCGAGGTCCAGCTTGTTGGAGAAAACGGCGCGCAGGTTGTCCCGGGAACTCCGGGCGAGATCGAAGTTCGGGGTCCAAGCGTGTTCGCGGAATACTGGGGCCAGCCCGATGCCACACGCGCTGCCTTCCGCGACGGCTGGTTTCGCACCGGCGACACGGCGGTAGTGGAGAACGGTGTCTATCGCATTCTTGGCCGGACGAGCATTGACATCCTCAAGACGGGCGGACACAAGGTGTCCGCGCTCGAGATTGAGGAGGCACTGCGCGAACATCCCGCAGTGGCCGAGTGTGCCGTTGTCGGCGTGCCCGACCCAGAGTGGGGCGAGCGCGTGGCGGCAGCGGTGGTGCTGAATGATGGCGACGCCCTTGATCTGGAGTCGTTCCGTGCCTGGGCCAAAGAGTTGCTGGCGGCTCATAAAGTGCCTTCGCGGCTTCTCGTCCTGGATGCCCTTCCTCGCAATGCGATGGGAAAGGTAACGAAACCCGCGTTGGTGGCGCTGTTTCAAAACAGCTGCGGCGGCTCTGCTGACGTCTAGACTCGTCTCACGTGCCTTGACACGCCGTGTTATCCTCCTGCCGACGCAAGGATACCGCCATGGCCAATGAAGCGGTGACCCGCTCACTTCCCGCAGTTCACACCAAGCTCTCACGCCAGCAAATCACTGGATTCTGGGGAGCATGGGCCGGCTGGACGCTGGACGGCATGGATTCTGTGATCTACGCACTCGTCCTCAGCCCTGCACTCACGGAACTGCTTCCGAAGTCGGGATACAAAGCCACTCCCGCCAATGTGGGATTCGCGGGATCGACACTGTTTGCACTTTTCCTCGTGGGCTGGGGATTGTCATTGGTTTGGGGGCCGATTGCCGACAGGTTTGGCCGCAGCCGGGTGCTGGCTGCCACCATCTTCGTTTATGCGATCTTCACGGGAGCTGCCGCTTTGTCGCAAACCGTTTGGCAACTGGGATTGTTCCGCTTGCTGGCGGGCGTCGGAATTGGCGGCGAATGGGCGTTGGCGGGCACATACGTCGCCGAAGCCTGGCCGGAAGATCGCCGCAAGATGGGCGCTGGATATCTGCAGACTGGTTATTATGCGGGCTTTTTTCTGGCTTCGGCTCTCAATTACACGGTTGCGGCACGCTATGGCTGGCGCGCTATGTTCTGGTGCGGCCTGACCCCCGTCGTCGTGGCCTTCATGGTCCTGCTCCGCGTGAAGGAATCCGAGCGCTGGCAACAAAAAGCCAAAGTGAAAGCCGCCGGCGGACTTTCTTCTCTGCGCCGGATCTTCAGTCCGCCTTACACGCAGCGCACACTGGTCAATACCGTGCTGCTGGCCTCGGCCATTTGTGGCCTGTGGGCAGCGGCGGTTTATGCTCCGACGGCGATCATCAGCCTGGCAAAACGCGCTGGCATGGCGCAACCGCAGGCCGTACGCGTGTCGTCATTCGGCATGGGCTTGTTGTCACTGGGGACGATCCTGGGCTGCCTTGCGGTTCCACCATTGGCCGAACGCACTGGTCGCAAGCGAACCCTGACTTTTTACTACGTCGGGATGGCGGCCTGCATCCTGCTCAGCTTTGGTTGGGCGTTCTACCTGCCCCAGGGACTTCATCCGTTCATGGCGGTGCTGTTCTTCTTAGGGTTCTTCGGCGGCAACTTCGCCGTCTTCAGTCTCTGGCTGCCGGAGCAATACGGCACTGCGGTGCGCGCAACCGCGTTTGCGTTTACCACTTCGTTTGGGCGATTCATTGCTGCCGGAGTCAACTTCGGGGTGGGCGCGCTGGTCAGTCGAATGGGGACTCTCGGCAAGCCAGTTGCGTTCACCGCAATTGCCTTTGGGATCGGACTGCTGGTCATTCCCTTCGCAGTGGAAACCCGAGGCAAAGTGCTACCTGACTAAGACATTTCGGCGGTCTTCACTGATCCTCGGCCACAACGGTCTGATAGCCTTCTTCATCGCCGCGAATCAAGCCAAATTTCTTTAGCTTGTAACGCAGGGCATCACGGCTGATATCGAGGAGCTTTGCGGCGTGGGTCTGGTTGCCGTTGGATTGGCGCATCGCGAGTTCTACCATGGCGTGCTCCACTTCTTCCAGAGAGGTTCCACCTTCCGGGATGTAAAGGCGGGGCAGGGTGCGGCCGTTGGGTAAGGTCTGTCCGCCCTCGGCGGGCGAAGTTCGTTCGAAGACGGTGCGGCCCCCGGATTCGCCGACGGAAAATGGAAGGTACAACGGGCGCAAGAGCGGTTCGTCCTCAAGGATCATGCCGCGCTCGATGGTGTTCTTCAGTTCGCGAACATTGCCGGGCCAGTTATGACTCAGGATAAGACGGCGTGTCTCCTCGGTGATGCCGCGAATGGACTTTTTGAATCTGCGGTTGTAACGGTCAATGAAGAAGTCCACCAAAGGCATGATGTCTTCTTTTCGGTCGCGCAGCGGCGGGATAAAGATCGCGATAATGGCCAGGCGGTAATAGAGATCCTGACGAAACTGGCCTTCGCGCACCGCCTTTTCGAGATCGCGGTTGGAGGCCGCGATCACGCGAACATCGACCTGCATGTCGCGGATGCCACCGACGCGGCGGATGACTTGATCTTCGAGCACGCGCAGCAGTTTGGCTTGTAGCAGTGGGGAGAGTTCGCCGATTTCGTCGAGGAATAATGTGCCGCCATCGGCCGCCTCGAACAAACCTTTCTTCATTTGCTTCGCGTCGGTGAAAGCGCCTTTCTCGTGCCCGAAGAGTTCGGCCTCCATGAGCGTCTCGGGAATCGCCGAGCAGTTGATGGCGATAAAAGGCTTCTCCTGGCGGGAACTCTCGTAATGGATGGCCTTGGCGATAAGGTCCTTACCGGTGCCGCTTTCGCCTTGAATCAGAACCGTCGTGGCTTCGCTGGCTGCAACCTTTTTGACGAAGTTCATCAGTTCCGTCATCTTGGACGAAACGCTCACCACGTTGCTATAGCCGGCAGTGCGTCGCACCTCGCCTCGCAGGGTCTGGACTTCGGTGCGCAGGCTGGTGGCTTCAAGAGCGTTCTTGATGGTAACGTGCAGCTCATCGAAATCCACCGGCTTGCCCACGAAGTCGTAGGCCCCGAGCTTGAGCGCGGCCTTGACGTCGTCGAGTTGCGGATCGGCGGTGATCATGATGACGGCGCGGGCGTCGCCATTCTTCCTGAGTTGATCGAGCACTTCGATGCCGGTGAGGTCCGGCATGCGGACGTCGAGCAGGACCAGATCGGGCGATTCATGCTGGGCGAGTTTGAGCGCAGGTTCTCCGGCGTCGGCCTCGATCACGTGGTAGCCCCACTCCTCACACTTCTGGCGGAGCGACCAGCGTACCAGGCGCTCGTCGTCCACGACCATGATCTTCTCTGCAGCCATCGGTGTTTAATTTACTACGAATGAAGGCGGCTTGCTTTCGTGGGCTTGTCCGGATGGCTGCCGGACCGGAGTGTTAGAAAGCGGCGGTCTGAGAACTGGGCGTTTGAAATGGCAGCAGCACTGTGAACTTGCTTCCCTTCGCGACGACGCTATTGACTTCGATGCGACCATGGTGCTCTTCGACGATGCGCCGCGCAAGAGAAAGGCCCAGGCCCGTACCATTGCCTTTCGTGGTGTAGAACGGCCGGAAGATGTTGGAGAGGTGCTCAGACGAGATTCCGCGACCGGTGTCACTGACCGCCACGCTGGCGAAGCCATCTTGTGAACCGATCTCGACATTCACGGTGCCCGCCCCCGTCACGGCCTGCACTGCATTCAGCAGCAAATTCAGAAGCACCTGGTGAATCTGATCGCTGTCGTGCTCAACCTCAGGTAGGTCGGGAGCCTTGTGCAGTTCGATCTTGATGGGTTTGGAGAGGACCTGCTGGCGGGCCAGCATCACGGCGTGCTCTACTGTCGTATTGAGGTTACTCAGGCGCATCTGCGGCGGGTGCGGTCGCGCGGTTTCCAGAAGATCGGTCACGATGCGATTGATCTGCGCGATTTCCAGGCGAACATCCTTGATGACTGCCCGGGCTGGACTAGTGGAAGGTAGATCGCGGCCGACGATTTCGACGACTCCCGCGATTCCCGCGAGTGGATTGCGAATCTCGTGGGCCAAGCCTGTGGCCATCTCGCCGAGGGTCGCCAAGTGCTCGGCTCGAGACATTTGGGTGCGATGCAGTCGGTCAATCTCTTCGCGGCTTTCCCGCAACTGCTGCATCATGTAGTTGAATTTGCGGCCGAGATCTCCGATCTCGTCGTTGCGCCGAGAGAAGCTGACTCGGACGTCCAGGTTGCCGTCACTCACCAGGCCAATTTTCTCTTGTAATTCGACCATGGGCCGTTGAACCAAGAAAGCAAGCATCAACATTGACACGGCACATATGGCGACCGCCCCGGCTCCCGCGACAATCAGCACCGCGTGGCGGTCCGGGTCGCGCAAAGATACAGTTGCGAGAGTGAAGAGTAGCAGCCCTGCGAGGAGCACGAACCCCACCGGCAAGATTGCTTTGAGCTGCCAATTGACGCGTACGGAACTCAATCGGAAGTTTTCCTCCTGCGGCGACCCTGCAGACTTGATGCGCTCACCGCCGTCCGGCCAACCCGGAGCCTGGCGGGGCGCAGCAGTCGTCTGGACTGTCTCTGCCTCTGGCCCAGTTGCCTTTGCCGCGGACTGAGGATGGCTAAGCATAAGAGTGCAGTCCAGGCAGCAAGTAAGTCACACCGAAGAAAGTGAACATCACTACGACAAACCCGAGGATAGCGAAGTACGCGGCACGCCGGCCACGCCATCCACGGGTGATGCGCATGTGCAAATAACCTGCATAGACCAACCAGGTGATTGCCGCCCAGGTTTCTTTTGGATCCCAACTCCAATACGAACCCCAGGTCTGGTTCGCCCAGTAGGCTCCGGAGGCGATCATCAGAGTCAGTAAGGGGAAAGCAAGAGAGATAGTTTTGTAAGTGATGCGGTCGAGGTTGTCCGCGCTGGGTAGCAAACGCTCCAGATCCGGGCGCCGCCACAGCAGCAGCAGATAGAGCAG